>JAAUXU010085569.1_pt1 | contig 34665 bp, 30 predicted proteins | sample 7278151 | NCBI WGS metagenome assembly JAAUXU01 (sample SAMN14350113, study PRJNA611818) | marine sediment metagenome | isolation source: surface marine sediment (1.8m) | place: French Polynesia: Moorea | collected 2018-08 | reverse complement strand
CCACCCCCACACCCCCCCCCCCCCCCACTCCCAACCCACCGCCCCCCCCCCCCGCCACAGCCCCCCCCCCCCCCCCCCCCGGGCCCACGGGGGGGGGGGCGGAGAATGAGCAGAGTATAAAGCTAACCGCAGATGGGAGAGGAGGAGGCAGCAACGGCCTCAAGTCGAGCAAAAGTTGCTAAGTGTAGATTCGAGGGTGCTTCTGGCCAGAATTTTGTCCCGAGTATGTGCTAAGAAATGGGCCTGGATAGGTACACTGCTCAATAGGCTGGGAAGAAAACTTCTATTTGCTTCTTCTCTAAGCCTGAAGGAGCCTGGCTGTAGCAGGCCTACCCCGGGCCTAGGCTTCAGGCCTCTGCGTGCACTCGCTCTAAGCCGGCTCGACTTCTTCTTTTTCATTAAGTCCACGGAGATCCTTTTCCCTCTAAAACGTACAAAAAGGGAACTGTCGTGGTATTCAAAACTCTCTTTTCTCCTCATTTACTGCGAGGAGTTCCTTATGACACGTACTTACAACATACTTTTCTCTCTCTTGGCTTTTGACAGCACCACCAGCCCAGTTTTGTCTCTTAAGGATAAAATATAATGGCGCTGGAGTCTGGCAAAAAGAACTGAGCAGTGGAAGATTGCAGCAGCAAAGAGAGGAGAGGGAGATGGATGGAGCAACCATTATGGGGGGAGGAATATTTTGGGCAGACTTGAAGAATACTTTTGCACCAGCAACAACGGTCACACTCGGATGGCAGCAAGAGAACAGAAGAACAATCTTAAGCCGAGCAGTACAAAGCAGAGAATGAGAGAATAATTTATTATGAGGTCAAAAAAAAACCCAGAATGATAATTTTGAAATTTGACTCAGTCAAGATGTTGTCAAAAGTTTATTTGACAAAAATGAAAAAAAGATTCCACCGCCTTCAGTGGTGAGGAACAGCTCTCCCTGCAGCAAGACGAGAGAGGTCCTAAACAATGATCATTTCCTACTCCATTGGACGAGAAGTGGAGTCTTGGACCAGGCACAGCAAGCAGAAAAAGACTTAACGGATCGCCCAAGTACATACAGCTCTTGCTCTCCTGCTCCAGGCACACTTAAGTGTACATACTGCGGTCAACAATGACTCCACCTCGATGCCAAGGACGTTCTTCATGTGGGACAGCAACGCCCTGAGATGTGCAACAGCACTGACCCACTTTAAGCACACCACGTGAGTTCAACATGGCAGTGTTCTCTACTCTTTCTTCCCAAGGAATTATTTCATTCTGAGCTGTGGGAGAAATTTCACTGCCTTCCCCACGTATCTCACTGGCAAAAATGCGAAATCTTTTTGTGCAGTTCACAAGGCCCAGCTTCGACAGGCCCACGTTTGACATGCGATCCTACGCACACAGCGGGTGATGACGTGAAGTGGGTGAAAAATGTGAAACCGCTCTAAGAACACACACGTGCTTACATACGCCGAATTAAACAGCGCCTACCTTGTCCGCTGCTGTAGCCGCAGGATCGGCCAGTGAAATGATCTTGTTGCTGATTTCTTCGAGCTCCACTTTGAATCGCTCTCGCTGATTGATGTCCTGCTCCAGACGACGAGACGTTGGATCGCTGCGTAAGAAAAAGAAGGTTGGGTGAGTGAGTGAGTGCGCGTCAGCATCCCTCGGAAAGATACATTGTATGATCTCCCTTATACAGAAGCAACGTTGCATCCCAGAGAGATGGTTTCAAAGGTAAGCAAGAATGCCAATATAAGCCACAATCGCTGTTTGGTTCGAGCCCAAATCGTGTGACGAAGGTGGCGCTTGTATCAGACGTGATATACGTATGTGTATATTTGTCACAGCACGACCTGGGTGGACAGTCATGTAAAAGCAAATTGTGAGTACCTGGTGCAACTGGACTTCTTTCCGTTGGCCGGCCGCTGCTGATTCGACGGCTTCGACGGCGGCGTCGGAATCGTCCTTCGAGTCGGTGCTCTCGGTGGCAGCGGCGGAGGAGGCGGGTCGTCAACTGAAAAAGAATGGACGACAGTCCCGTGAGAAAAGCCACGGACGAAAAAAAAGCTTGATTGCCGGGTGAAATTGAGCAAGAAATTGCCTGCCAATCAAGAGGTGCCTTGGCACAGACCCTCCCGAGGAGAGGATGGAGTAATTGCTTCTCTAGCGACCACCTTACAGGTGATTCACGGGGCAATTAGAGAAGAGAACAGGGAAAAAAAACCCTGGATTTAGGGGTTGGGGTGGGGGTTGGGGGGTTCGAATACCCAAGCAATCTAACAGTCCTGTCAGTTTCGCCTCACTCACTCGTTCTACCTACACGTTAGCTGCAAGCTACACGTTCGAGATACGACGAGAATGCAGATCCGCTGCAAGCAAGAATTGACGCAGGCTGTGAAGTGTCAATCCAGATCTCACTTCCCACCTCTTACTCGGTGCATTTACACGTCCTCCGGGGCGATCTCCGCCATCGGGTGCACCAAGAATGCTTCCAATAGCGCCAACTGCAACTGCAGGGGTTCGGTGGATCAATACGAAAGCTGCCGACGCCGACGCTGGCGCTGCCGCTGCCGCTGCTCTCTCTTTACTTTTATGTTCCCTCTCGACCCTCCTATGATTGCAGTGCGAAAGCTCCCCGGTCGCTCCCTCGGGCGGATGTTGCACGCCCGGACTCTGCAGACGCAAAATGCGAAAGTGGCGGGAAAGGAGGAGCGGCTGTGGAGGGGGTTGGAGACACCACCAAAGCAGGAAGGGACAGGGAGGGGAAACGCAAAGAGATAGCAGAAGCTTTTGCGAGGTGGATTACGGGAGGAGCGACAGTATAAGCGCCGGGGATGGTCTCTTCCCTGTCCGTATTCTACTTTTGCGAGCTGTCGTAAAGACTTAAGGCCATGGAAAAAGTTGTAATTCACACTTGAAGCAACGGCGTAATTCCTCCTACCCCCATAAAGCCCACTTTCTCCTTGCACGACTCCAGTCCGGACCAAAGCCCTTCTTGGCGAGAACTCTCAGCTCCCTGGAGATGTCAGTTTGATCCCGTCGTACTAAGAACTTAATCTTATGCTGCAAGTTTGTTAATCCACCCATAGCTCTAAACTTCAATTATAACCTCTCACACTTTAATCTTTCGGGGAGAGTGAGAACTTTCACTATGTGGAAAGTCGTTCACATGTGAACAAACTCTGGGCCAGGAGGAGGTTAGAGAAGTGGACGGAGGAGGAAAGGTTGTCTAAATTGCTAATGCACGTACGTAAACAAGTTCTCGGCCAGGCCGAGAACGAGACCGAGACGTTTGTGCTAAACTGCGTCGACCCCGAACATTCTCATTCCACGGGAAGAGGTATGAAATCCAGCGAAATTTCTCGTCTGCTGGAGCGGCAGGGAGGATATTCTCTGGAATGGCCTCGTTCAATGCGTCACACTGACAGGTGTCCATTTCAAACGGGTACGCGGCCGACAAGGCTGCGTTCGGCGACGCAAAAGTCCGGGGCAGGGACGTCACCCACTACTAGAATGCTGGCAACAGTTCTGGTAACCACATGCGTACTCTCGTACGTGCACGGTCAAAAGAGGCTGGCCAAGTGTCCGGACTCGGCCCAGGAACACTCGTGCTGGACTGTAAAATGAATGCTAATACAAGTGCCAAAACTCTCACCTATCTGTTGCTGTTGTTCAGCGATAAACTTGGCTGCGAACATGGTCGTGTTTTCGTAGAGCTGCTCCTCTTCCTCCGGTTCCGGCTCCGGCACCGGCACCGCCTCCCGACCAGGTCCGGGATGGAGGGCTCTCAGCAATGACTCCATCTCCTCCTTCTGTCTCTGCAGCCTGAGGAAGTAGTTCCGCTTCTCCTCCTCGCTCATCTGTCTGAGGGCGCCCTCGGACTGCAGCAGGCCAAGACGACCAACCGACGAGGTCAGGCGGCGGATAGCCGTGGGAGACGGCGGCGAGAGGGTAGCCGACGTATTGTGGTTGCTCGACGGTGGCGGTGGCGGTGAAAACGGTGGAGGAGGGCAGGGACCGCGTTTCGTCGGGACCGGCGCTGAGGCGGCCGCCGCCGGCCTCCGGGACTCCATGTCCTCGTCCGGATATGACAGGACTACCCAGATTGCTGGTGACCAGACTTCAGACTTTCAATTAGACTGGGAGTGATCGTTCTTATTTGTCTCACTGCTATTTTTCCTTCTTTGTGCTCTTTCTGCTGCTGGCGCGGGAGGGTGAAGAAGAGAAGACGAAGAAATTCTTCGGCAAGTGCAGAAGCAACAGCATCCCCGAGCCCTACCCGACGCTGCCGGCAGCGCCTGTTGAAGCCAAGGTGTGTGTACAGAGGAAGAAGGAGGAGATGTTGTCAGGTAGCCTGACCAAGGTGAAGGTGCCGCTGCTGCCGCTGCAGCCACCGCTGCAGCTCCTGCTGTAGCCAGCCGTGACGTGTAAGATAAACACAGCAGCTGCTGCACTGACTGACCGACTACAGCTGTTGACTTCTTGGTGGTATGACTTGTTCACGGAGACTTCCAACACCTGCCAGCCGGGATGGCCGCCTCCAAAGTGACGTTCAAAATCACCCTCACGTCGGATCCCAAGCTACCGTTCAAGGTGCTATCGGTGCCCGAACAGACGCCCTTCACGCCGTGCTCAAGTTCGCGGCGGAGGAGTTTAAGGTCCCACCTGCCATCATTACCGACGACGGAATCGGGATCAACCCTCAGCAGACGGCCGGAAACGTCTTCCTCAAGCATGGGTCGGAATTGCGGCTCATACCCAGGGACAGAGTTGGCAGATGCGACTAACAGAGAGACAGACACTTTGGAGAACCTTCCAAGTGACCGCTAAAATCACTGTTACTTTATGCTAGGTCGTTCTCAAGTTCATAGCTCAATCTCATGCCTACAAGCGAATACATTCTCGTCACCGCACAGGAGAGCTTGGTCGCCCTCCCTAACGGCAGCCACCAAGGCGGTGTCGAAGCAGTCATCCTTGAATATGTTGCTGTCGCAGAATTCAGGCAGCCACACAGGGTGGCAAGATCAGCATGCTGACACTTCTTCAGCAAGGCCGCGAAGGCCAGGAAGACGTCAACACTAAGCTGCTCTAGTGTGTTCTACCTCATGCTGTTCAACCGCCGGTGCGATTGATACATTAGGACTATGCAGCTGATTGTGCCCAAACATTGTCTTCCCTTATCGGTCATGTCATGGACACTTGAGGTAAAAAGTTTGCGCACACCCGAGTAGAAGCATTGTTGGTCTCTGCGATAATACGTTACTACATATATGATAAAGCCAATGCATGGACATGAGAGGACCAAGTGTGCAGCATCCCCACACTAGATGGCCTTGAGAAGTACATGAGCTTTTCAAAAAGAAGTCAGCCAGGACATTGGGCCTCATCAACAGCCTCGCCTTCTCCTAGTACCGCAAAGGAATCATGAATAGATTTTGTTTTTTTCTCCAGACTGGACGCAAACTCGTGACTGAAAGTGCAATTCGTGCAGCAAAAGATCGAATGCCGTACCGACTACGTCGCCGTCGTCTGTCACACCTGTGGAGACGCGACAAAGCTGCTCACAAGCACGAAACCTCTTAATATCGCCACTTACAGGAATGAAAGGCTTGACTATCGTCGCAATTGCGCAGAACAAAGTCAACGTTCTGCTATAGACAATTTAGGCCTGGACGGGCCTCAACGGGGCCTCCAAAGGCTCTGCGTCGTCTGGACGCCCAACGCCAAATGTCACGGAAATGACGTCAGGCTTGGAACTTTTCTTCCTACGCAAATCTTCCAGTAATATTCTGCGGTACATCCTGATCACCGGATTCTCTGTTCAAGTTTAGCATCAGATTTTCTCCCTAACGATTTGGTCTGATTGCCAATTCCGATCGTGTCAGTACTGTGTTGACTCATAAAGCGTAAGAGTTCAAGTTGACCTTGTCGAGGCAGGGATGAAGCTATATGAAACCCACCCAGTCACTACTTTTCAACATCTCCGCGCATAGATTGGACGCATACACTTCAGTCAGTAGAGAGAATTGTCAATTGCAACTTAAGGTAATCGTGCAACGCTAACTTCTCAATGTCTCTAACACACCTTTTTACATGTGTCCCAGCCTGGAAAACGACTTCCTCTTCTTGGGCGGCGACGCGGACGAGGAGATGTTCATGGTTCTGCATGCAGTGTCTAGGATGAACACTGCTTTCTCGATTCATCGACTTTCAGTCATGTTTTTGTTGTATTCATCATCTGAGTTGTACCAAGACCATAGCTTCATGAACTTCTTCTGCACGGAATGTTGTAAAAGTCAAGGCTAAAGCTGCGGTTGCGGCGACTTTCGACTGTGCAGCGCACAGCAAATGTTGCAGTAGTCATGGCAACGAAGTTGCAGGTTGCTTGGGCCATCGCGTCGACCACAGCCACGTCACACGATGCTCGTAGGGCGACTCCATTAGATGCGTCACCAATACGAACACGCACACATACCACTAACGCAGCTGCCCCAACAATTTATCATGGCTATGGCGTTGTCAGATGCTTGCCACAAGTCCCCGGAGAGCGTCTCCCCATCGGACTCCTGCTTGGCAACAGTCACAGCTATCATCAAGGTGTAAGCACAAGGACGTAAGCCACAAAAAATAAATAACACTTTCGTGTCAGCCAAGAAGCTCGTCAACTTGTCCGTCGACGACAAGCCCGACTCGGAGTGCTGCACAGTCAGCTTTGGCAATGCAGCTGATGTCCGTCGAGTACCCGGTGACTGTGACGACAATAACGGGGTGGGGGAGTCTGAACAACGGCATGATCAGTGACCACACTAGCCATGGAGGAGAAGACGGACGGAGAGAATCACTGGGTGACCATCGCCGACCACGCGACGGAGGGGTTCGTGTGGGACAGGGACGGTGGCTCTGAAGAGCTCTTCGTGTTTGTTGGCCTCATGACAACTAAGGCGAAGTCAGACTCAAAAGCATTGATGACGCTTCGATATTTTCGCGTTTTCAGCATTAGCTGCTAAGCTACAGAGAAGTTCTGGTCCAAAAGAGGTCTCAAACATATTCATAAATGATTCATGAGTTCATGATTTATTGCATAGCCTTTTTGACTGGTTGCATTTTGAAAAATATGTGCGTGACCTTTTTTTTTAGTTTTAACTGAGGATATTTTACCTGCCTTAGCTTCTCGCTCGAGGACAACGTATACGACCTCTGAGTCAGGTTAAAAAAAAAATCCATGTTAAAAAACAAAAAAAATGGCTGAATTTGGGAATACTTCTATCTAGGAGCGGAAAATAATGACTAAATAAGTTATTTACAATCTCATTGTCAACTGCCCGTGTAGAGTTTATGAATACTTTTGAACCCAGGTTTGCTAGCTATATACGGACGCAGCATTGCTTGTGTCCACTTACGCAAACTTTAAATGCACGCGATGAAAACACTACAAACGTTCTGACTGAAGATCTCCCTGAAAGTGTCTCTTGGCAGTTAAAACTGCAATTGGGCAAATGTTGAGGCGTTAAAAAATACTTTTAAGCCTGACCACGTAAGTACTCACAATCCGTCCTCGTCTTCAGTGATTACTCACAGTTTCACGCCGATATCAACACTCCTCATCGGATTTCATTCAAGGAGAAATTGTAGAGCGATGAAAACTTACAAAATTGTGATTCATTCATCGAGAACTCCCCAAAGACCACAACAGCTTGGCAATATTGGCTGTAGCCTTTGTGGCCCTCACGAGGCCTACAATGAGGTCGTTTCATAGGCCCCTTTGCCACGATGAACATGGGGTTGGCAGCAAAAAGTTGACAACTTTCTGTTGGGATGCTGTTTAGGAAGATTAAGACCTCTAAACGGGACTAATTCATAGCCCCCAAACCTGGGTGAGTCTGAAAAAGTGCAAATCACACACGAAACTTGCAGAGCCATATTAAAGGCCGCATTGAGGCCACATGGAGCTCTAAATTGTTAACCTTTTGTTGTTGCTCTTTTCTTGACCATTTGGCAAAGTTGGGACAAAAATTGAAAATTGATGTACTAGAGAAGATCATCCTTTTTAGGCCAGACCAATGTTTATATCTCTTTATTTGTCCACCATCTGCTGCAAGACTCGATTTGAAGATATTGCCATCAAATAATGAAGAAGCTAATAAGTTTTTGGGTCCCCTCTCTGCCTTTTAACTACTTGGACTTGCTTAGTTACTCCTCAGTTGCTAAACTGCAACTCTGTGGTAAAATGAAATGAAAAAGCAAGTGTGTTTAGTTTTGACGAGTGACCTGGTAAATCTGAACACCTTGTTATGTACTGAAGTAATTTAGGCAAACTTGCAATGACAAGAAAGGGAGCCAAAAAGATGGGGTTACTTTTGGAAAAAAAGCTCACGATTTCACCACTTCTTCATCATTTGGCATTTGGTAACAAACCTAACATCCCCTAAGCCAAATTCCTAAATTTCCATTTGTTGATCCAGCCTGACCCTTATACTTGGGTTGCTATAGTAAACCTATGACTAAGGCTTCCTAACCTAACCTTATCCATCTTGTAAAGCCCGATGGAGTGCAACAATATGTTATAGTGCTTCAATGGTAATTTTGATCAACCTCTGAGCATTTCCTTAGGGCAACTTTTTTGCAGTCCCAAAAGTTAAAGCACAAACGCCTATGTTGCTTAGTCACTTTTGGAAGAGGCCAGATGATCGACCAATGTCACGCTTGCAGAGGCAGGTTGCACCATTCCGCGGCTTGACTGCTGAGGGTCTAGGTCGGCGACTGCATGGAGGAATCATTCACATCGATCATCCTAACCCTCCCCCCCCCCCCAAAAAAAAAGAAAATTGAAAAAAAAAAGAAATCTTTCCCAGTTTGCACATAAGAGTGGTTTGCCCTTTTGTCAAGAAATTGGCCCAATTTATTGCCGCTGCCCCGACGTCACTGCTTTTGAGCATCCCTGTAGGCAGAGTACAGTGGATGTCGCAGTATTTAGTGCTGGTCCCTTCTCATATAGTTGGGCTTGTGCCGGGAAAAATGTCAAAAGGAGCCCCGAAGTTCTGGCTGTCTATGAACTTGAGGGTGAATAAGGAAGAAGCACGATAATGGCTCCAGATATGGCAGCGCCTTCGAAATGGCCTCTTTCACGAGCCGTCAGCAGGTTCACGGCGGAAATTACACCGTCCCTGGGGCAGGAGAGTCTTGAATCGTGCATCTCTCTAGTAGCGCCAAGTTACGATTATGTCGACCACAAAGTCGTGGCATCAGAAGAAAAATGTGATCCCGCTCGTCCAGTCCGCCGAGTGCCAAAAAGACCGGCGACCGTTGTGCAGTTGCTACATCAGCCAAAAAAATTTTACGTACAGTACACATCCCTCAACCACAGAAGTCTTAAACGCAAAAAAAGCCTGGCTGTGCCGGGTTGTTGGAGGTGTTTTTGGGTGGAAACAAGAACATAAAAAGGGCCTTCTGTCGACTTCCGCAATAACTGTACAGCGCTTTTCCCTCTGTTGGAGAGCGTAACAAGACGTTGCAAAACATTCAAAGACCCCACAACGTGTCTGTTGTTGCCGTGCATCGAGAATGACATCGCGTGCATGGACGAGATCGTCACCAAGGACGATAAACCCGGCACAGACGAGGAGGCAGGCGGTCAACTGCACAACACCGAAGACGTTTCTCCCGTCATGGACACTACAAAGCTTGTCCCGGCATTGAAGGGCACCAAGTGGACAGGATTCTGGAAGTGGACGAGTACCAGAAAAGACAGCCATTGATCAGATAACCGCTGCAAGTCCGAAGAGACAGGTTTTGTCCGCATGGAGGGCACCATGATGGGCCAGGATAAAAGCACTGACGCCATTGATGCAAATAAAAGAACTCCTCTGAACTGAAAAGCCTCCTTTGTCAACCTGTAGTAAGCTGCTGGCATTGATAAGGCTTAGAAGTTGAAGGACTAGGCATCTGCAGTACAGGAGGTTTCCAAAGCCTCCGTAACCTACAATTTTTATCCACTATTTCTACAAAAAGTTGGACGAAAAGTTGCACCAACTAGTACCTCGTAGTATCATATCCGTACGAAATAGGCGGATGATACTGAATGTATAGAAAGGAAACTTGAAAGCCGACATCAATTTGCTGACATAGTGTACATACTGCTTAAACTTCCTTGCATAACACGGGAAAACTTGAACGGGAATTTGCTAGTCCCATCATCCCCATGTGGATAACTGCAAATTTGCAATGTAATGCTGTCTCCGGGGAAAGGGGCAAAAGTTATCGTCCATCAAACATGACTAAAATGTCCACTAAAACTGTGTCCATTCTAAGCAACTCTCAGTGTTCATCAAATACGACACTTGTCTGTTAAATGAGATATGTGTCCGTTAAAAAATTTACTTGTCCACAAATAAACTATTTGCCCATCAAAGCAGCTATTTTCCCACCAAGTCTCTGTCATTCATCTACCCAAAATGTCAGTCTCAGAACTTGTACATCTTCTCAGTACACTGCAAGGGAACCCTGAGTGGCAGAAGGCAAACACACCGTCCACCTACACAACTCGGGAGAACAAATATTACTTGCATTCGTTCTACGCCATAATCATGGTCTACAACTTCAGCTTGACCTACATGAGAGACTGAAGACTCAAACATATTTAACATTAGTTGCCCAGCTTAGCACCCATGGGTCAACATTTTTGTGCTGAAAGATGGGCAGGTAGCTGATAAAATGGGCAAGAAACTGACTAGGTGAGCAAATAGTCAATTTGACAGGCAACTAGTTGGTTTTGTGAAGAAGCAACCCATTTGATGGACAAGTAACTGATTTGATGGAGAAGTTGCGAACTTAAAGGACATCGGCTGACTTCACGAGACTGAAGAACCTTCGAAGGGTAAGAAAAATCTTGTCCTGTGCCTGGAATGAAGGCTCCCAACCAACTTCCCAAGATGACCCAAGTGCATTGCCACGTCTGACTGACTTAGCTCCTCATGTTTCACACAAACCTGTCGTGCGTACATTTCTCTCCTAATTTAAGGCCACTCCATTGCATTTACGTGACCTATTGATAAGTCTCTTACTAACACTCCAGTTTTATTGACCAACAAAAAAGGCAAGAGCGACACTCAATGATTATTGGATCTGAGACAGGTTCAAACTCTAAAACACAAAGAACATATGCAAGAACTCAGAATCACCCTATTAATAACAGTTCGTCACTCACAGATGACAGAAAGGACCAAAATCCAGCTTCAGATGCAATGGAGAGAAAAAAAAATATTTATATTGATCAAAGTCCAAGGCTTAGGCATTACGTTGCATTCATGTCCAGACATGCACTGCACATAATCTGTAAACACATCGTGCATGCATGCAATACATATCAATGCAGTACCGGACAAATTCACTCGCTGCAGCCTGTATACATGCATGCTCTACTCCAGTGCGAAAGTATCTCTCTTTCCCTCCAGCTGTACAGTGTCATACCTGAAAACTATTCAGCAAAATTGCATGTCAAGGCATATGACTTGTTCACATGCGGATGAACAGGCAAACCATTAGAAAACATGCTTACAGTTTATACTTTAATTTGTCCATTCTTGCTTATTCTTTGATGCCTCTTGCTTGCTCTTCCTCTTCCAGTAGAGTAAGGTGCAATGATTTCTCCAAGAATTTTCCTCTGTGTCCTCATATGGACCAGTGTAGATACATACGTCCATAAGCAGGTCTTGATGAAATATTATTTCTTGCTACCCTCATCTGCATACCACTCAAGTATAAGCGAGACCACAGAGGATCCTATGCCACCAACAACAATAGAAAATGAAAAGGAAGAGGTTATTGCAGTCGAGGACGCTTGCATGTTGCTCCTGAACTCCCTCAACTGAGTCCACCCTTCAGTTGTCCATGTAGCATATAGAATCTCTAGTCTTGGACAGGTTTTGTGCAGTGACGTTTTGCCTTCGGTTTGAGAAAACGTGCTTGAAGAGGGAAAATGATCTCTCAACATCCACAAATGTGATGGGAGCATACTTTAGCTCAACAACGTCTTCCAGATTCATCCTGTCGGGAAGAATCTCGGCGTCTCCCTGCATCACCTCTTGGCCAGTGTTCTTCTCGAACGCTTCTTCAATTTTTGCCTTCAGAAGTGTGCCTTGGGCACCAGAGAGGGTCCTGATGCGCTGCTGAGCATCAGGAAGAATGAGAGATACCTTGAGAGCGGCTGCCCAGCCTCCTTCAGCTGTGTGACTGCCCCCTGGATGAATGCCAAGTCGACAAGGATGTAGGTTGGGCCAACTGAGAGGGACAATTTGTAGAAGAGTTTCTGGGTCTCCTCAATGCTCTTGGCTTCCTTGGGGTCAAAGCTGTTGGCGACCACCTTGATTCTAACCAAGTTATTTGCGTAAAAGCAGACTGCCTCAATCCACGTTCCCTAAGTAAAAGCATACACAGTATTTCATTTGATGTAGCTGTTGTGTACGTACGCCAAATCTTACCTAGCTGGTAAGCTCAGGCTGGAAAGGCAGATTGGAACAGCCTTCCCTGTATGTGGCCCGACGGTGAGGTGCCTTCAAAAATATCATTTTCATGGCCGCAATCACCAAGAAGGGGTGTAGTACCTCTCGCTGTTGAACCGTCCCAAAGTCGCATTGGCTGATTCCCAGTCTCTGGAGTCCCTTGAACAATCAGCGCTGATCCAGAGCGGCCCCTTCTTCACCTGGGCCTTGATGTTATCCATCACCTCATCATGGCAAGCTGGCATAAATTTTTCATTGAATGTTGTCTCATGGGGAAGGGTGATGCCATGGTGGGACTCCAAAAATTTGCACAAAACTGGGTGCTCAACCTTCTTCAGTGAGATGTCTGTGGCCACCAGTGCCTCGCACAAATCAGCGCCAATCTGGTCCGCTGTATAAGGCCCTTTAGGCATGGAATTTGTGTAATTTTGGGGGACTCACTTCGACCTTTTGGGCTCCTTTCCCTCCACGTCCTCAAGCAAGGCCTGGGCGGCAGACCTCTTCTTCAGCTCCCTGTTCTTCTGGTGCTTGTCGCACTTTACATACTGCCGGAATAGACCTTTTAGGGCTCCCAGAAACGAAAAGGTCTCCCGGAAAAGACCTTTCTGGGAGCCCTTAAAGGTCTTTTCACAGTAGTGCAGAAGCACTCATTGCTTCGGCGAGAGGGGAAGCGAAAAGGAAAGTCCTTTTTCTCATTAAATTCCCCCCAACAAGGTCTCCAAAGCTCCGGAGATCCGACTGCCTTCGCTCGCCACTGCTGATGACGGCCATCTGGTCTTCAAGGTGCCAGACTGCCATCTCTCGATACTGGTGATGATGATCTGGACTGCCTCGAGATTTCCCGACTGTCGTCGACGAGCTGTCAAAGTGTCACCCTGTCACTCTCTTTTTGCTGCTTCACAGAACGTAGCAACATCTCAACCCGGACACGGGGGTTTTGCATGCCTGCTCATGGCGCCGGAGGGCCTGGGGAGTGAATCCCGGCAGAAATGGTGGGCCAGGGGGTCAGGATTCCCTCATAAAAAAATTCAGGCTATTTCATCCATGTTTACCCCCTCAAAAAGCCAAATTTCAGTCCTGTTTGGCATGGCCCCCCATCCAGGTGGCCTCCTTTTGAGCATTCTAGAACCAAAATGGGCAGTCTTGACATTGACCCACTGTACTTAACATTGTGTCCCAGTATCACATCTACACATTCCACATCAAATTTCCACTCCAATACATTTTAGTACAGTGTTTCAGGTCTCGTCATGCTCGACGCATGTACTTACGGCAAGGACTGTATACCTGACAGAACATTCACTCTCATGGACATTGCTTTCAGTTGCAGAGTATTCATGCAATCAGAAAGAAGTATTAATCACCAGTGGCAAAAAAACACAAACCTTCTAGAGGACTACCTGCTTTGCTGGGTACAAAAAGGGCGGAAACAGAGCGAATCCCACCTCTGGACCGATCGTCCCCAAACTTGCGATCTACGCACGTGTTCATGATCACCCCAAAGTCATTGCTACCGTCTCCCTGCACGCTCTTCAAGCTGTCCATGTAGCTGTAGCTATAGCCGAAGCTGTAGATGTAGCTGCAAAGAAACTTTTTTGTAGCTGTAGACTAATCTTTTATGGGTACAAATGAAGGCTGTAGAAGTAACTTCATAGCTTCGCCACGGATGAGATAGGTACCTATGACTCGTAATACTACACAGAAAATTCAGCCTGGTCGGTCTGTAGCGACCTCTACCGGACGCTAAGCACGCCAATCCAGCCTGCTGTAGTGTCACCTGCCTGCCCAAGGGTACTGTCATATGTGGATTTGTCCTTCTGGCAAGTGTCCCTTTGCCAAAATGGGAAAAAATATGTACAAAGATTTTGAGAGACAACACAAAGAATTCTAACTCTTTCTTTCTCTATGACAAGCCCACAAACAACTGATACAAGTTGTTATAAGTTGAAATACTGGCCATTGTCAACGACGGAAACGACGACCGTCAAGTTGACCAAGCATAAGTGCAGGTGCTGTTGGATCACCGGAACGATCGTGTAGACATCATTACCACACTCTCCAATCATCTTTCCTGTCTGTTTTTTTTTCAGCCAGAGGGTGCTTTTCTTACCAGGTGAATGTGAGCAAACACTGAATGCAGTGAGATTTCTTGAGCGAATTGTAATCGAATCAGTTACTGACATTAGCTTATTAATTCATTGTCGAACTGAGTCCAAGAGTAATCAACAATTACCATTAACAATTGAAGACTCGTTGGCAGTCAGCTTCTGTTGGTGTTGACACCTGCCTGCTCTCCAGAAGCCAGTTGAGGAGTGAGAAAAGCCTCATCTCTGGTTCTTCTTCTCCACGGGCTTCACCTAGTGACAGCGTTACCACTGAGCACTTGTTTCACGTTAGGGGCAGAACTGCATCTGGCACCAGGACCCTGCTGGACACAGAATACAACAAAACAAGTGTAACCTTCACCAGAACTTGGTTTTCATCAGCACAAGAAATATTACGGAAAACTCTTAGTCAGAATGAGTTGTTGAGCCTGGATTGAGTACATGACGTCAAGAGACTACAAGTACTATGAAACCAAAGGAAGATCAATTGAACATGACTTTTAATGGATGAACGAACAAAAGCATGGGTGAGTGAGAGGTAAAAATACATAGTCCTTGTCGTTAGCTATGTGTTTGTATTGCCTGTCCCTGTCGCTGAGTCTCTGCGCTCGTCGGTTGACCGCGATGATGCTTTTGTGCAGGAACATGACGTTTTTGGCATGTAGCGTGTCTGGGGATTGTCCGGAGGATGCCATAATTGGCATGTTGCGCTGGAGGGTGTGCGGCCACACCCACAGAAAGTTTCAGCGAATTCTACCACATTAAAGGATATTACTTATTCGTGAACATTACTCATGCCAAGGACTGTATACGTCATGTAACAAGTGAAGCAAGGTAGTTATTATGAGTTGATGAAAGTAAGATCGTTGGTATTATTAGCATCATAACTCTAGTATCTGACTGCCTATAACTTGACCACAGTTAAGAAAAACAAATATCTGTGTAGTGTTATTTGGGGAGGTTGGTAGAGAAGGTGGAGCAAGGGTCTTGTTTGAAAACCCTCTCTGTATTTCTGAAAACTTCTTAACAACACTCTCTCAACCACAAACGAACAAGCTGGTTGTCCCAGCAGACGATCTTGATCTGATCGTCGCTCCCCACTCCACTCCACCATACAATCTGAGTATCAGATAGACACAAATGTTCTGAACAAGTACCTGAAGTATAGTAGATTCTTGGTATAGCAATGCTCGGTATAGGAGTAATTGTCGACAAACCAAACAAGACGTAAAAAAGATTAATGGACATCACCCTGTGAGTCCAAGATTGGTGCGAGAAAACTGCGGACTTCTTTTCTGGCAATGGTAACTGATCCTTCCACATACCTGATACGTACGCTACGGGGTGTAACAGAGTCCTTGAGGCCTTACTCCAACTTCAGCTACCCATGAAAGATGATATTGGGTCCATCTTAAAGGCAAATGAGAGCTTTTATATATAGGAGCAAGAGTGCTCCAACAATTTCAGATTGGCCTAAACTACATCATTGCTCAGTCCCCCGACCATTAGATAGCACAAGAAGAGCATTTTTAGGGATGCCTGGTATCGTGCCATGAGTAGAATTAACGTTAGTTGGAGTAGGGCCGGTCTCGAACTGTAAGTTGCTCTTCTGCTCAGTGCTAAACGAGCCGAGAACGCTCAGGTACTCGAGGTACTCGGGTTGTCTTCCGTATTTTTCGGGCTCGGGTACTCGAGGTACTCGGGTTGTTTCCCATGTCTCTCGAGCTAAGGTACTTGGTTGCTTTCCAGAATTCGCAGGGTCAGGTACTCAGTTAATTACTCGGCCAGGTTTTCAGCCTCCGGGTTTCACCACGTAGATTTCATGTGGTGACAACTCGACCAGCGTCAACGATGAAAGGAAAACACATGTAAAAATCGGCAACAGCTGCATCAGTACGCTGCACAGCAGTCTCTCACTACTCGCTCCCTACGTTACTGAGAAGAAGTACTCGAGTACACGGATTTTCCTCAGCTCGTCAAGCCCCAACTCTGCCACATCATATACACTGAACACTACCAGATGTACGTAGAATTGCGTTATGTGGTTGGCGGTGAAGAATAGTTATCCCTCCTGCGGAAATAGCCCCGCAAGAAGTTATACTTCGCGAATTTAACCTCTGCACGTATGCTGTGTGTTCCATCCCCCCCTCTCTCTGGCGAGCGTCATACGAGCCAGAATAAATGGATGCCATGCCGCGAATGGGCGGTAATGCTCGGCTGGCGTTGGCCAAGGACGAGAAAAGCCCTCCTGCACGGCCAATTCTGCACTAAAATATTGGCACAGGGGTGAAGAGGAAGAGAGGGGAGGTTTAGTAGACGAAGCAAATATCTGGAAGTGCGGGCCAAGATTCCTCTCTCTCCTCGCCTTACAGTAATCGTCGTTTGCGGAGAGGGAGCAGAAGAAAAAAGTGGGCGATTTCATACGCACCAACTCAAGTTCTCCCCTTTAGCCCCCCCCCCCTATTCGGACGACGTCGGTTTCACGTACTCTTATGTGTGTGCTGCCAAACTCAGCCTGCCAAGCTACCGCATGTAAACAAAAGTATCCATACGCACAGTTAGTACGCGTTCACGTACTGTGTCATGCTGTCAGACACTCGCAGGGTCACTCAGATCCAGCTTTTGTCCAACTTCATCCAGATCAACATGAGGAGCAAGTAAAGATAGAGCTTAAGCCCAAGTGGGACTCAGTTGTCCAGTCACTGCAAAAAAGTCAGCTGCTGAAACCAACAAAGAAGATGGCATGAACCGAATAATCAGTCATGGTCAAAGAGGGTTGATGATGGTCATAGCACAATGACAAGTGTCTGGATACCCCAAGCCCACCATGCGTGATGAGTCCAATGAGGCCACGAGAGGAGCCAAGGGGAGGCTCTAGGGCAACTAGAATGTTCCATAGTTTCCAGTATATTTGAGCCATCCCGTACGTGCTCATGGGTAAGTTTTTCTGCAGTCGAGGTCCATTTTTTTTTAATGGAGGAGTCCGGATCTCTGGCCTCTAGGGTTAGACCTCACCCTGATATGCGTTAGGTTTGTTGGGTCACTGCATTTCAATGGGCGGACGTTTCAGTAAGAAATTTTGCATTAGGATCAATGATCGGTCCCCCTCGAGTCGACCTGCAGCAGTTGGACGGGTGTTAGCACTGGCTACAGGATGTAAGGAACATCAATGAAGAAGAAACAAACCTAACATGAGTGAGCATTGTCATACCACGTTTGGCCACCATATCTGCCCTACAATGCACAAGAATAACTTCAATTTACGTTATGTTCATGAGTAAAGAACATGCATTCTTTCACGTCAATTTCTCTACACCCTGTAGATCTAAAAAAGCAGGTACACACTGGTTTGGCCAAAGGGAAGTCTTTGGACTTGGCAGCAAAGAAGTTGGCCGTTATTTCTTCCATTGATGCCTTTCGTAATGGAACCTTGAAATGTGGATTGACCAAGTGACGGCCCAAAAGCTTAAAAAAATCACATCTTGCCCCACCGTGCAAAAAGTCTCTGTACTTTGCCAATGTATTTCCTCTGTTCTGTGCCTGCTTACGTCTGAGACATTCACCTGTCGTACACAACATTGCTGGAACTCTGCGTTTCTGCATCTTTTTGCACGATGACAAAATTTGCATCTCAAATGGCGCTGGTTCCGTACAAGAACTGCCTCTTATAACGCCAACCTCCACTACCGTCAAGTGCCAACCGCAGCAGCGGAGTCTTCTTTACATAAAGTATGTAATGTGTATAATACGCTTACATACGTAGACATCTCTATGCAGAGAGATCTCGCTACAGAGAGTCTCCCGAGCTTGGAAATATATTGTCGCCTGTCTGAGGAGACAAGAGAGGCAGAGTAGGGCGGAAAAATGCGTCTGATCACCGAGATATCAAGAACATGCGTGCACGCCACTTCTCACTGTAAATTTAAGAGGCTTTTCAGATCGAAAAATGCGTCCCTCCCTGGAGGATGACGCCTGCATGAACCAGTTGGAGGACAAGTACAGGGTACTGGATAAGTTTGGGAACTTGTGTGCTGATGTCTGTTGACCAAATCAGTGAACACAACTGAATGGAATTTTGAATTTTGATAGGTCCAAACAGTGCAAACACAACTGCCAGATTAATTTTTTGGTGCATCTCCCCCTAAAGCCTGAACAATTATAGACAGGCTCCTCAGAACGGTGCTCTATATGGCACACATAACACCCTGGGGAATCTGGTCCCATGCCCTAGATGCTCCATTTTGTTAGCGAGATTGAACAATTGCTTACAAACATAATCAGCTGTCAATGCGCCAAATTTGAATTGATTCATGGAGAAATACTGATCAGATGAATATGTGTCTGAACTTGGGCAAAACCTTGCAGGGGGACTGTGTGCGTGTGCCTGCCTTCGTGTGTCACTTTTCTTGCAGAGTACTATGTCGTGTCAATAAGAAGTGCAACCGTTGCTACGTTTAAGAGTCATACATAACGTCCGACGAGGCACTCTCGTGCCCGATAGATAAAAAAGATTTTGCAGTGGAATCAGGACATAAGTAACTGCCTCCTTGCCAAAGAAAAAATGACTCCCCATTGATGGCTGACACTGTGATCAATTGGCAGAGAAACACTTTTTGGGCGGTGGAGGCCATGATTGTTACTAATTCCTATGACACCACTTTTTGTTCTACACTCATGGCTGCTCATTTGCTGACTTGTTTCTATCACACGCTTTCGATACATGGAGGAAAGTTGCACATATTCGGATTACACTGCAGCATCAGGACAAGAGGTCTTAAGATCCTCCTTGTACGACTTAGTAGCTCAGGGGGAAGATGTGAGCTTGAAAGCTGCGAGGACCATTTGCAAGGGAGAAGAGCATAAAATTTTGCAGAAAAACCCCGTGCCAATAGATGTGGTGGAAGAAGCAAAGCTGGCGACTTCGCGTGCTTGGTGAGGGACGTTCTTGACGGCTCCAACACTAAAAATAGCGTTTTCATTCATCCCTGTCCCTTCTGTCTAGTCGCCACATAATGCTTATTGCGCCCACAGGGTGTAAAGAAATTGACTTCCAGTTCGTGCTGTTGGTTCCTGTGGCACTTGGCCTGGCACTTGGCCTGGCACTTGGCCTGGCACTTGGCCCTCCAAGTGAATCCCTTCACTTTAAAGGCCTTCTAATCAACCAGCACCTGTGGATTCGTCCACCAAAGCAAGCACTCACTCTCAGCATGCTGAACAGGAGGTGGGTCTAACAGAGTACACAAACAGGTAGGAGTCTGGCCCCGTGCCACTGGGCATGCTGTATGTGGCATCTCCTTGAGGAACCTCGGGAAGTTCAGAAAAAGCAACAAGAGGTGGACGACAGCCTGGTCATGGGTGGGGAGCAGAAGCTGACCTTGCGGACAATACAAATATGGATATTCAACTTTCTCCTCGGCAGAAAAGTACACAACCATTTGGTGTGTGATACAACTCTCAACGAACATCTACGCCAGTCACTTTTTGTCCAACTTATTCCAGCTTCTGGACTGACCCCGTGGAGGGGAAAGACTGAGTGATACTCCAGTTTGTGAAGTCAAATGTGGTGCAACTACACTGAGGAGATCATGCTCAAGTCTCTTCTACCAGCTCTCATCTAAGACTGAAGGGGGGGGGGGGATGTCGCCAACCAGTCTGAGATGACCCTTGCTACAGATGGCACCCCTGCTCGCACTGCAGGTCCAACTCTGGAGTGTGCAGAAACTCACATCAGCCCGTTCCGAGTGAAAGAGGGATGGCCTGGCAACTCTCCAGACTTGTAGCCAATTGAAAAAAATCTGTAGGCCATTGTCCAAAACGGTCTGGACAAGTTGCCACTGCCAAACGGTGCAAACTAGGAGGGACTTCTGTTAGCTGTCAAAATTGTGCATGGGGAAAAAGTAGGCCAAAAGCAGTTTGAATCATTTGGTGTTTGGCACGCCGAACCTGTGCCAAAACAGGGTTGAACAAGAAGGAGAAACTTTCTTTTGGCACTCACAGAGAGTCGACGACCATAGTTGTAAACGTGGGTACCAGCTGGCGACAGATTTCTCTACACCCTGCACAGGTCCTAACGTTGTCAATATCGACACGAACAAGTGGTCCCTGTCCATCGCCAAGCCCGGGATTGGTGCGCAAATGATATTTTCCACCCTCATCATGGTTTGCTTTGTAGCCTAACGCTCGACTCCTTGTTTTTAGGCCACAACCATCAGTGGTTGACGCCTGACGCATAATACGCGCACGTAGGCTGTAAAGCTATTTACGTCAAATTGTTCATTTTGCATTCATTTCGTTTGTACTAAGGAGGTCTAGAAAAGAACTACTTTACAACACAGCTTATGTACATGTGGTATGTACGTGTGGCAAAGATTTTTGCCACACACTCCCAGTACATAAGCAGTGTGGAAAAGTAGAGGAGAAAAAGCCCAAATGCGGCCACCAATATGTGGGAAATGCAGTGCGACCAGATACGAAGTGACCAGAGCAACCAGATACGAAGTGTCTCATCTGCCTTAATGTACATGCATTTGGCGAGTGGCATAAATGAACAATGTGACGTAAAAAACGTTACATGCATTTGGTAAGTAGCATTTTACAAACCCTCGGTCTTTGCATCCCTCATTGCTGCCCTCGTTCCTCGGGCAGCAAACCTTTGGGCTGCAAAGACCTCGGGTTTGTACAATGCTACTTTGCCAAATGTACGTAATGTACTCTTCTCTAGCGCTCTCTCCAGGTAAAAGGACCCAATTTATTTTTGAATTTAAGTTTGGCCAAATAAGTAAGTCTTTACTACAGTGGCATCCGCGTCAGAGGCCAACCCAGAACTTGGCTTGCATCCCCATTGTGCACCACCTTGGAGACGCCCGACATTCTAAACAGATAACTAACTAAATAGTTGCATTGCAGAAAATTTTGGGTGGCGAAAACCTCACTGTGACCAATAATTTTGTTGCAATAATGTTTTTGCAGAATATCTTATACCGAATACCGAAAAACTGCTCCAAATCGGTTATACAGTGTTTTGCGATTTTAAGGTCGTTAGACATACGGTTTCTCCGCGAATTGGGTCAAAAGTTCAAAGTCTCTATTCAAAATGCAGGTTTTTCCACGCAATTTTCCCCCGCTTTTAAGGTCAGAGACTCTACTCAAGTGGTCGGCTTCCCATCCCCTCCAGACAAGTGCAAATGTCAAGTTATGAGTTTCATCATTTCAATTGCTTTGTCAATTTGAGAAACTGGTAAACAGGACTTGAAAAGGGACTCTGAAGCAGTCTTTGAGTACCGATAAATGACCTTGAAACATGAGGCTTTGTTTACTGACGTCAGACCTGACCTGACCTGCTCCGGACACAAGGTCTCTCCGCTTAAACGGTCAAAACTGCCTGGTCCCCACACTGACCTTGTCTGCACTGTATCCGGAGCCGCTCATTGAAGCAACGAACCGATACATGGAGGAACATTGCTGGCATCCATTGTACTTGCGAGCCTCGGTGCTGACATCTTGCACACAAATTGCTCATTCAGTCTAAAAGAGAGAAGACACGAGCAAGTCATTTGTCAGGGTGAGTGATGCCGCAAATTCTTACTTCCTATAGTCAGCATAGAGGGAAATGACCTTCATGCATGCACAGGGTGATCATAACGTCCTTACCCTACTGTAGAAGCCGATCTTGCTCAGTACTGTGTTCAACTCTGGGAGGAGTTCAGCCGCGTTCAATAACAGACCAACTGACAACATTCGGTATCACACAAGTTTTTTGAAATGTCATCCCCTTTTTGTTAAATTTTTCGTCGATACGGCCGATCGAGATTATTGATCCTCTCTGATGACGACCCTTGGTCATCGCAAAAAATGAACCTTTCAATAAAACAACAATAAAAGTACTTTCTTTAGTGAAACAAAAAAGTGTAATCTCGCCTGACACTAAGCTGTGCTGAACTCCCCTGTAACTCGAGAACTTTTCAGATCGGGTCAGGACTTTGTCATCGCATTGTGGAACAGGATTATCGAGGCCAAACCTGATGGAGTTCAAGGTGGTGTCCACGGCCTGAGTGGACGCGTTCCGATTTCTGTCCACACCCTACTACTGAGTTCGTAAGTTGACTTAGATCGATGAACACGACGATGGAGGAGGACTTGGCATCATCGTTGGCTGCTTCGGTGCGCCATTGCATAAACCATATAGACATTTTTCTCTTTTCAACGTGGTAGAGGTATTGTTGAAAAAGGTCGAATCCATCCAAATTCAATGATCCAAAAGTCAGTGCTGATTGATCGCCAAAATTCCGGACAATGTTACTTGAAAAGAAAAGAAAAAACAAAGCTATGCGTCTGCTTTGCTGTTTCACGCCTCTCGAAGAAGTTCTGATGTCAGAGCTATGACTGGAAATGACAAAAATGTGCATATAGAAAAGGCTGATTATGCTCATGGGTATGCACGAAAAATTGGGACTTTATGTGCAACAAGGTTGGATTTTAGGCTATCGCCTAAGAAATATTGTTCACCTAAAAGTCATCTTGGCAGGACATTACATTAACTGTGGCAAAGATTAATCCAAAATGTCGTTTGGGACAGGTGAATTTATATACTGTGGCAGCTGTTGCCAGTTCTATACCCTTTTCAGGTTTTCTGGTCAATCCTGCCACTTGGACTCAACTACCTTACACTGTTTCACAACTGGACGGAAACATGAGAAAAAAGCAACAAACAAACTAAAAGTATGATAGCTCCAGACAACACTCATTAGTGTTGGCTTCATTGATTGCTTAACGACGAGTTTTTTTGGCAAATCGACCCGTAAAACTTCAAACCTCCCTTAAGATTTCACCCAAAACATCATCTCACCTCCAGGGGCAATTTCTTTCAACAAAAATCTCCAAGTCTAGATGTACGGTTGGAAGCAGGTGAGTCATACGTGAACTACATAAGATCTCTACTATGCACTTTTCGCCCTTAATAGAGGAAGGAGGTACAAAGTTACAGGGTTTCTGCACGCTCTCAAGGTCTTTAGGTATTTTCACATGCCCCCATTTTGTAGGACACGCGTAACTCTCCAGAGTCAGTGGTTGCAATGAAGATTGCTTATCCTCACCAGTTCCTACGGACTTTAACTAATGCCTATTTCTTACTTCACATACAAGGGGAGGCAACCAGTGATGCTGGCGAGTCACATTCATAAAACTGGAGTCGCATTAGAAATTTTGACGTTACAAAGTCAGTCAGTGAGATTGACTCAAAATTTAATTCCAGTTAAGAGCCCGTTTTTGCTCGAGTTGAGTCTTTTTTTTCGAAGTCACTGACATCACTAGCGAGAAGTATGCGTGCAACTCACCAATGAAGAATGCCTGAGCACAACACCGGGTGCGCGAGAATTACCCTCCCTTGGAAAGTGCTGTGCAGCTCTACTGTTTGAGCATTATACTTGGGCTTCCTCATGAAATTGTACACTCAGACCAGGAACTGAAATTAGCCCAAGTTGACGCCAAAAGTCACAAACAGCGAAGGGGTTATTCTTATCTATCGATGGCAACACTTGAAATCATCCACAGCCTCCTCACAACCGCGCAATGAGTGCCAAAACAACCACTGCAGTGTACAACTTGATGTGACCCCTCCTGTACGTAACGATAATAGCACTGATGGAAAGCAAATGTTGTTGTGACCAAGGTCTGTGACTCATAGTTGAGTTGAAACTTTCTCTCGCAAAAATCGAAAGCAAGTCAAAATTAGCTGCTAGGTTGTACAAAATGCAAGAGATGAGTGAGCTTTCAAGGTCAAACTGAGGCAGATCGCATGCATTGGCCAAGACTTTTGTACCGGTCAACTTCTAGCATTATGTAGCTCTCAAATGAGAGGTTGAAACTCCGAAAGGGGACCAGTTGCTCAGACATTTTATAATTAACACTTCGTCAGTGAAGCAATTACAAAAAGTTTCTGAAAATGTACTTTGGAATCTCCATTTCATGCTGATTCTACTGGACTCCACTTTTCATGCACCTTTACTGGCAATACGAGAACTTGCAATCTCCACCTGAGTCTCAGCCATTCCCCTTGAAAGCATCTAACGGTGACATATAAAGTCACTTTTGGAAAGTGAAGCTTTCGTACGAGTTAGGGTACAACTTGCTGCTCAGGTTGATCCTGCTGCAGTAGAACACACTAAAGCAATGTCAGAAACAGTTTCAGATGTGCGCGTCCATGGGAAGCTAATTCTTGTGCACACGGTGCACCAGAAAAACCAGGTCTTTAGGAAATTCAGGCCAAATTTGCCAAAGATATGCAGTTTTAGGGAAGCATTTTATGCGATTGGGCTATGATTAGGCGTACGATCATGTGAAACATGTTTTTGGCAGGTGTCCAGTGGTCAGTTGGTAATGTTGTCCAGTGGAGTCCACTTACAGTCACAACAGATATAGAATGACATGTTCCCCTGTCAAGAATGAAAAGACAATTCTTGACTTTTGAGTCATGATGTCCGCACTGTGACAGTCTGGGCTGACGACAACATCAAACACAGACAGGACCAGTCAAAACTCACTGGAGTCGATCAGAAACGCAGAGTCCTTCTGCCTGGGTGAGGAAACTCTTTAGTGGAGTCAACAATGCATGATGGCGGCCTTTGAATTCATTGGATCACACTGTCAGAGTGGCCTCGGGAAGCACTGGACAAGTTCTTGAGTGACGGATGCATAGAAGCTCCTGTCGTCAGAGGCATGAAGAACGATTCCGCCCTAAAGTGACAATGTCACTAGTCCCCAGATTGTCACGATATGCAGAGTGTGGTTCGTTCTATTTTTAGCCACATCCACGAGCTACAATTGCTCACCTTGGGAAGAAATCGACAAAACGAAATTCTTCGAAGAAAAGACACCAACGCATGCGATGAGGACAGAATGCTGAAGAACCCCCTGGGCGTCTCGACGCGGGGTTCCCACCGGGAGGAGGACCACGACTTGCGGGGGCCTCTTACGTGCCTCGGCACCTGCAATAAGTCTGGGATGCCTATAACAAGCACGAGAGGGGAAGGCAGTCTTGAATTCTGAGCAACCTCTGATGTCAGTTGCCCTGTTCGAGGCCAGAAGCATCATTTTTTGGCTTCTTTTTCAACAATTTTTTGGCCAGAAGAATTTTTCGGATGCATATCTGTGCGTGGCCTATAGTCGACCGATCCTCTTCTTCAGTTTTTTTCTTTGTCGATTTTGAGGGAAATTTCTTTAGTAGTTTTTCTGATTTTCACATTGAATTCGGTCGTTGTGCTCGCTGGCTACCTGGCAACACTGACGGAAAGTCTCAGCCTCACGCTCTCCTGGTGCGTCCATCCTGTGCTTATCAGAGGCATCCCTGAATAAGAACATTGAGCGAGGAAGACCCTTTGAGGAATAACGTAAGAGAGAAGGGGTTAGTGAAAAAAAAATAGGACGCCTCCAGCAGCCACTCGAGCTCCCTTTGTATGTGCTCCTCCTGCCGTCACCGTGTCATGACAGCTGCGCCACAGCCAATTTTTGCGATTTTACGCGTGACAGATCTTGTCTTCTGCCGGAGCGAAAGCAGAGAATAATTCTAATTCAGGCCGGCGCGCGAGCAGACACGAACCTCGCGGAGAAGGGGATCTTGTGCTCCTTGCCGACGGGCAAGAAAATAGCGGCGGAAGCAATTCCGTCTTCCGTGAGGAAAGACTCTTTCGACGTCGTCATTCGATCGCTTGTCTGTCTTCATGACTGCAACTTTAGGGCCACTTTTTTTCTTCTTCTTCTTCTTGTCCCTGGAGGACAGTTGACATTCAATTTAGGCACGCTCAAGTTAGGCAAAAGTCTTTCCATTTCGGCACAATCCATCTTCGGTTTGGCACAAACTTGCCACTCTTTTGTTTCGTCCTAAAGTAATTTATGCTGCTGCGATGAAGCAAAGCATTAGAGTAAGTAGTCTAATTATCAGATTAATTAGTTCTGTCTGATATCCTTCGATCTAAAACAGAGCTGCATTACAATGGATGACGCTTACGGAGGTCACAGCATACATCGGAGAAAATGACCTCTACCAAAGCTGAAAGGTCCTTTTGATGGATACTGAGGTCAGACGGACGCTGAAACGGTCAAAAAATGCCGTCAACTGAAGTGATCAGTGTAACTTTCGTTCACTGCACTGACTTTTTCCAGCGCTGAAGAAAAACCAAGCACCTTCAGTTTAGGGAGCAGCCTCAATTTGAGCGCAATCAGAGAGCCGACGAGACCTGCGCAAGAAAATCGAAAGTCGACTGTACTTACGAACTTCCCGTACAACTTGAGAAAAGTCGAAGATTCAGCCTTCGAGCTCTAGTGCTACCCAGGCCGTCCCCTCAGTATCTATGTACAGTGGCAGGTGCTCTTCATCGTGAGCTCTCGATACAGTGAAGCTCACGTAATGGTAAAAATTTCCTTCAGAGACAATTGCTTTCTGTACACACGTACTACTGTGGTGGCATAATAGGGAGATCGATTGGTTTGAATGGGGGAATTGCCTGTGCTCAGGTTGAAACGGGCTCGATCTCATCAAGAGCCACGCGGGCAAGAAACAGAGGGCCTCATGCTCGGGAAGATCTCCATGATGTTGATGGTGGAAGTGGCAGGAGGGGCTTTCTTGCCCCCAAAACTTTGCTAGATTGGGCTTACACGGCATGGTTGGTGATCTCGGATCTGTCGTGCTCGTCCGGGCCCAAACCTTGTGCTGACTCTGAAAGGCTGGATGGGAATTTTGAGCCCACTTCAGGTAAAAAAATAATATCGGACTGTTCTGCGAATGACTTCAAATGGCAACTCCTGGTTAAGTGAATTGCTTTGGAGCAGGAGAGGCGTCGGGGGACTACACATCCTTGAACCTCGTGAATCTGCATTGGTGCTCTTCCCTCCTGCATGCATACGAAGAAGACAACAATAGGCCTAAACTCACATATTCCAGCACTGGTGTAGAGCCCTGATTACTCGCCCAAGCCACTTTGGCAACCGGATCCCTGCGTGCGCCCACCAAGAGCAACATTTCTAACTTTATATGGATCTTGAAATGTTCATTCTACTCTGCGTTGGACTCTTCCGTCATCTGGTGTCCAAAAGGTTCACTATGTTGAGAGTCGACCGTCCTTCACCGCATAACAAAACGTCGGATGATGCAAAGTCTCCAGCTGAAACTAGAGCTATAATACGAGCGTGAAACGAAGAAACTCCGTCAGTGCGCGTTGCGTACGAGCGTCATCTTCAATTTTGACACGGAGAAAAAAGAGGGACCAAGTGTAGAAGCAGAAAAGTTTGGGAAGCAAGGATGACAAAAAAAATCCTTCCTTCTCCTCCTCCTCCTCCTCCTTCTTCTTCTTCCGGGGCTCGTTTGGCATGTGAAAAGAGGTAAAAGGTGGCGAAGACGATTTACCCTGGGAGGTCTACAGGGTCTCGCGAAAGATGGGAAACATTTCTGCTGATGTCAGTTGACCAAGCCCACGAACAGGTCTGAACAGAATTTTCAATTCTGATAGCTTCAACGAACAGTACAAACCAACTACCGGATTTATGGTTTAGTGGACCTCCTGAACAGTTCTAGAAAGGGATCTCGGAACGGTGTTCAGTGCAGCACGCACAGCACCTTGGGGAATTCTGTCCCCAACCCCAGTTACTCCAACTGAAGCAAATTTGTTAGCTGGATTGAGCAATTGTTTACAAACATAATCAGCTGCCAATGCATCAAGGGTGAATTAATTTCAGTGAAAGATATTGATCGAATGAATGTGTATCCGTATTCTTATTGCAACTCCCGGTACGTTAGGAGAAGCTCCTACAACCTAAGGGGGATTAAAGTTTTTACTCCCTCCTTGTACGTAAAAAAGCAAATGTGAGCGCGGGTGCGTAGGAAGAATAAGAAACTGTTACGCACCAGAGCAGATCAGCTACTTATGGTGCCAAGAAGCCGGGAACAAACGAGAATGGCGTCAACACAAGAGTGCCCAATCGATCATGTATAAGAAATGAAAGCCATGGGTGAGCAGTTAGGCAAGACTAAACGGCCCTGCTCAGGTAGGAGGAAAAGCTTTTATGTCTCCCTCCTTCCCCCCCAGGGCTCTTGGTTTTCATTGGAAGCAGGATCTGAGCAAAATTCGGATATGGGGAGTTTTACTCCTTGGACAGGCTCTTTTTTTACTGCTCTTGATAAACCGTCCGGATAGAAGCAAATGAGCAGGTCCTAATGGAAGCAATTCTGGACCAGTCTTGAGAGTATTTGGTTGTGAAAGTGCCACACAAAATGGTCTCTAGCTGACTCTCGCAGTTATCAAGAGGTTGCACACATGATGGGCAGCATTATGTACATAGTATTATATGCGCAGTCATGTTTTTCTGCAAGCCAAGGCAAGTCCATTGCACCCTCCTCATCTCTCGCCCAACCAACTGACGCAGGAAGAGGCCTAGCAAAAGACAAAGCAGTGATTTATTTTTATCGTGATAATAGGCTAATATGCAACAGCTTAAGTGAAAAAAAGGATCCCTGTCTGAAATTTATGCAGTACCCCCTTCAAAACCTCCTCTACAGCCACCAAGCCCTTTTTAAGTAAAAAGTAAGAGCCTCCTGGGTGAGTCTTGAGCCATACTTGAGGTCAGGTGAAAACGCAGCAAAGTCTAGGTATGGACTAAGGCAAGCATAGATTTTTCTCTCACCATGTGATGAAGTGACTGCTTGCAATACTTAGCCAGCATTGGCGCGTGTCCCGCATCCATTAGCTTCGGGAGATTAATGCGTCAGAGATTTGTTTGTCAGCAGTCGTGGCCAATGTTTGTGCAGTGTCATGCAGTCCACGTTGTTGTGTGTGTACAGGGTTGCTCAGATAAATCAGCAACTGTCACTTTGCAACCTGTCATTCCTCTCCGAGTTGTCTCTGTGGTCGCGGAGCTTCCTCTCGGCCACCTTCTTGGCCCCATTGGACGCATCATGCCCAACGGCGGGCTGGAGATACCACGACGATAGCCATACTGCTATGCTCATGGTGGGCCATATTGGCTATCACTGATCATTCGGTCTGCAGTGATTTGACAGTTGAGCCTCACTTATGTCTGAACTTTTTCTCTATTTGCTCTTATTTTAAGTCGCGAAAAGTTGAAAAAATTGCGGATTTTTCTAAACGACCCTGTAGTTTTGATCCTGAAGCCATTGAAGATACTTAAAGACTGCCAGTGTACTGGAAGAGAAAAACTTCACATCAGCGTTATGTTTCATCGCTCAACAATATTGATATTGTTGAGCGAGGGATCTCCGAACTCCTGTTTCGGCAGTCAGTTCTGTGATCGACGTTGACAATGACAAAAAAGTGGGCCTGCTGAAGCTTTGTTTGCAATGATTGCTGAACCAAAGCAAGGTTCAGTTTTACCCCCTCCGTGGTCCACACGTTTACAATTTTGAACTAATCTTGCATACGTAGTGCGTGAAGGCGTTATAGATTATTGTGCCGATGCCTGCGGCACCACCTCGAAAGAGTGCATTGGACGTTAAGGACATGGGTAATATCAGCACTGAAAAATTCAACACTGGTAAATGTCATTTTCGGAGCGCACAACCTGCTAGAGTCTCCAGTGCCAAACGATTTGTCCTTCCTTATCTGCGTGTTTTTGAGACGCATCTGCTCTCTCTTTCTCTTCTGCGATGGTCTAGAAGTCATTTGGACGAACGTAACGTGCTACAGCTACAGTAGAGTCCTCATATAGCGACAATCTGGGGACTAGTGACATTGTCACTTTAGGGTGGAATCGTTCTTCGTGCCTTTGACGACAGGAGCTTCTATGCATCCGTCACTCAAGAACTTGTCCAGTGCTTCCCGAGGCCACTCTGACAGTGTGATCCAATGAATTCAAAGGCCGTCATCATGCATTGTTGACTCCACTAAAGAGTTTCCTCACCCAGGCAGAAGGACTCTGTGTTTCTGATCGACTCCGGTGAGTTTTGACTGGTCCTGTCTGTGTTTGATGTTGTCCTCAGCCCAGACTGTCACAGTGCGGACATCATGACACAAAGGTCAAGAATTGTCTTTTCATTCTTGACAGGGAGAACATGTCATTCTATATCTGTTGTGACCATAAGTGGACACCACTGTCCTCCCTACGTCCTCATTTTCAGTCCCCTACATAGGGATGTCATGCTATGAAGTAAGACCTCCCTCAACTTTGGATCGAGCCGTCTGATAAAGGATGAAAAGGCCGGAAGTAGGACTGGTCGAGGCCAGCGAGGCCAGCGGTCTAAAGGAGAAGAATGGGGAAGGAGAGAGGAGAAAGGTGGCTTTGAGAATGAGCAACTGTGATCAAGCAAGGCTGTTGGGAAGCCTTAGAGAGGACAAGCGGGACGCAGAGAAGAGGTCGTCACTCCTGCCAAGTTAGGGAAAAGGGGCGTCAACACGACGTGATGGTTTTGGCAGCGCGTAAAACTGTTTCATAGGTGGGTGGAAGCCAGCTGAAAGTGCGGACGTGCACGCACTGCACAGCCAAGAAAGCAAGAGCGAGATCAGAGAGTGAGAAACCGCAGTCGCGGCCGCCGTCAGCGTCGTCATTGCGGTGGCCTCGGCCTCAAGCAGAGCGATGAAGGCCGCAAAAAACCACAGGCGAGGAGTGCCTTTGCTTTCACAGCAGCCTCCGCCGGGATTCACTTGACTACGCCTCTGCGCAGTGAGTGAGTCAGAATATCGGTGATTTTCTCCGTCCGCAGGTGATGAGACAGGTTGGAGTTCGGTCGCGTGAAAGGACAAATAACGCTCTTGAGATGGAAGAAAGGCCGATAAGTCAGCATAGGCGAGCTGTTCCGCCTGGCAGAACCGCACGAGTGAAGCGAGCGCCCACTTTTGTGTGCGACGATCGTTGGGAATAGCTTTGTTTCGTACTACCAGCATATGCATACGCAGTGGTGGAGACGTACGTTCATCTGCAATACACACGCCAAGTAGAGTACGGTACAGGATGCTTTACATTCAAGGTTATCAATAATACAGTGCGTACGTACAACAGCTGGTGATGACGGTGGTGGCGAGGGAAACTGACCACAAGATCTTCTTGGGAATGGGTGATGACAAGTACAGTAAATACAGTACAAAGTGTAGTAGTAGCAATGACGATGACGCGAAGCTGCTGCCTTTTTTTTCTCTCTCTTTCTTCCATTTTAAACGACTCCTGATGAGTCCTCATCCAGTTGTGTGCATTGCATCACTCCTGCCAGAAAAAGTGAGACAGTTGGTGGCTTCTCCTACTTCTGGGCCTGGCCCTGGTCGAAGTAGGCATCTCTTCCCCGTGATGCCTCCGCAGAACCATAGAGAGAGAAAGACTCACTCGACGAGAAAGTGGCGGCGTTCCAATGTCACACACATACGCCTCCACCTGGGCCCACCGGCCCAGCGAATTTCTTGCCGCTTTTTTTTCCGGGAGGTTTTTTTTTTACCCCCTCTGTAGAAACCAGAGCCAAGATCTTGGGATGAGAGTGAGAAAGACATCTCTGTCTGTCTCTCTCTGGTGGGTTCGGCGACGATCGATGCAAAAAGGTCCTCCACAATCCGTCGGGACTCATACGGGCGCGTGAGTGAGAGATGATGATGATGACAGATGACTGCGAGTGTGTGTATGTATGGGGGCGAGGGAGGGAGATTGCAGCATTGGCGTTGGGATGCCGAGAACAATACAATTATCGTGCTACTGAGTAACTGTTGAGGGAAATCTGAACCGTGCTCGATGGCTTCGTAATAGCAGACTTCATCTTTAGGTCTGCTGGCGCATGCTGCTTTTGCTTGTTTATGGGTGGTGGTTTTTTTTTTGGTTTTTGCTTTTTCGAGGGAATGAGGCATGTTTTGGGGGCTTCTTTTTTCGTCACTCCTCACGTTTCTGTCTCTATGAGAACACGGTCGGCCTGATCAGACGAGGTCGCGCCCGCGGCCGCCACTGCCGCCGACCGACTCTTCTTCCTGCTCAGGTGGCGCGATTCGTTGAACCCGCCGCCTCCGACGTCGGCGCCACCTCCGTCGTCCTGGCCGCCGCCGCCGCCGCCGCCGCTGCCGCCAGCAGAAGTGCTGATCTTGCGATCTTTAGTGCTGGCGTCTGTATATATGAGAAGAGAAAGAAAGGGAATCATCAAGAGAGAGAAAAAGAAGCTTTTACCCAGAGGAAATACACATTCTCTTAGGACAGCAACGCAGGACGAGGTACAGAATGAAAACAAACATGCTGAGGGCAAGATATCAAAGTGAGTACGGACGGGACGACAGACCAGCGCGTGTGCAATACGTGTACGCGTATGAGTGACTGACTGTGTGTTGTTGCATTCACAATAAAAACGTTATCAAGTCTTGTCATGGTTCGTTCACGTTAAGGAAGCCTGCCTTTGACCGAGTGCCTCGCATTAAGTACCGCCACCGTACGAAAGACTACAGTGGAGAGCACTTACGTAACGTCTGGAATGTACAGAATAACAGCACCTGCTCAGTCCGCCCAACACGCACACACCACGAGGTACAGGGTGCGATCAATTTAGCTCATCATTTCGATGCCTGGCTTGTAGGGCCTCTAACAGTAATTCAACTTCGTCAAGAACAATGCGGTCGGTAAATCGAGGTTCCAGCTCGTATAAAGTCTTGCTTGCAAGAAATACTAATTCATGTGTTACTGTAAAGAGTTTCAAGGAGGCTGTCTGAGTTACTGAGACCTTTCAGCAAGCTCATCGTTGAGCAACTAAGGGCAGGGATGACAGACAAATGGAGGTGAAAGTAGTGACCCTGAATGAACTTTATAACGTGACTTACTTAAAAGATTAGGACTTTTTAGAGACGCCAAGATGTGACTGCTCTATTTATGGAGGGAGAGGGGAGGTCAACCACTCATTTGAGAGCTGCAAGAAGCTGCTAGTAGACAATCCCTGTGGAGGGCTTTTTTCTCGCGACCCCACCAAAGTTGCAAGTTTAATCCACACTTTTACTATTTACTACATTTGTTGCCAAAGCCATGTCCAGAGCTGCATTGAGCAATGAATTTAAGATGAATTGATGCTCAAATCTAAAAATTACGAGTTAGGCCACTTTCAACTGAAAAGCCAATTCGATCGCGAACCTGGTACGCACAAGCACCTTGTACCAGTTACTCGTAGATGTGCAGTGCCCTCCATAAGGATCCGTTCCCCCTCCCACCGCTGCAGCATCGAAAATGATGATTTTTGCAGGAATTTGGGTTGCAAAAATGTCTTTTTTGTTTTAAAATTGTACAAAACTCATAATTTTCGATGCTGCAGGGGAGACCAAATACTTATGGAGGGCACTGTGTGTAGAGTTCTTTGTCCGTAGGATGACCTTGAGCAATCTCTTACCGTATCAAAGACGTGTCTCACTCAGACATGAGGCTAGAAAAGCAATTCGATGGACGACAGAGGACTTAAGTGAGTGCTCAGAAACAATGCTATTACAGAACAACAGTGCACTGCTGTTGTAGTTATGCTATCATTGCTTTTCTGTGTGCTTGTCCATCCGTGCATGCTCTCCTAGGAGACTGAGCTGTGATCAATGACAATGGACATGCGGAAGATCCTCAGACTGATGAGATTGCCCAATTCACCGCCAAATTTGTATTGCAGAAGAGAAGTGCAGCAATGCTGTAACGCTCTTTTAGCAGAAAAATAAATGCTTATGCAGGTAATGCCCTTATATTATAAGTTGCCGTTTAGTGCTATGACACAGTGACCTCTGAAATATTGACCTATTACGGACATGAGTGGTCTGATTGCCTTTTGCATTACGGTGCCAGAGCTGCCAAGTAATGTTCATCTGTGAAAAAATTCTCGAACTGTTTAACTTGCCAAATCTGTTTGAAAACTCCTTGTTCGTGATGAGTCTATAATAGGCTAGATCGAAAATTGGAATTCCCCATGGGTGCCCCAAATTTGTCACCCCCTACCATTTGAAGAGTTTGTAATCAAATGAAAGTGAAAAAATGAAATTTTAGCTATGCCCAAATGCTTTTAAAGTTGCATGATACTATAAAATAAGTTAAAAAATTTTCTTCAGGACTTGCTGTAAAATATTTTTCTGACCAACTGGAGTAAGTCAGCATTTTGG
>JAAUXU010054520.1_pt1 | contig 34672 bp, 38 predicted proteins | sample 7278151 | NCBI WGS metagenome assembly JAAUXU01 (sample SAMN14350113, study PRJNA611818) | marine sediment metagenome | isolation source: surface marine sediment (1.8m) | place: French Polynesia: Moorea | collected 2018-08 | reverse complement strand
CCTCCTGCAGCTGACTGCAGTTGATGCAACAAATGAAGAGTAAATGATTCACACTTGCACAAAATCACAGAAAGGGTGTTCTGTTTTAATTGCTAATTTTTGGGGCTTCAGTTAGCAGAAAAATTTGGGACATGATGCCCTAATGATGCAACTGGTCACTATTTGTTTACTGGATTTGAGCTGAAAAATGCATATACAGGTTGCACCGGACTAAGTTGACCAGGTGAAGGTCAAGGCCCTGATCTGACCAAGCCACAATTCCATGGAACTATTATGCCCAATAAAGAATTGTGTTTTTGAAACAATCTGCCTCTGTCAAGAAGTTCCCTTGTGTCATTCTTTGACAGGGTTAATATTAGTTTTTGGTACAGTGAGTATCATCTAACCTCATGTGATCCTTTTGCAGTCACAATTGATGGCTCTGGCTGTTTGAAACTGGTCAAACTTCCTACAGCCTTTTAATTGAATGCTGATCACATCTTGCTAGTACATATAAGGTATTCCTGAACGTCTATTGATATCAGCTTTTCTACAAACGAACTGCACGCCTTATCTTTCTCACCATTGGCGATGACGGACTGATCCATGTATATGTTTAGCGCGAGCAGGTTCTTTCCGTTCAAGTCCATCTCTCTGCTCACCAGCGTCGGGGCAGCCCTCAACGAGTGAGGGTTGCCGTCGACTATGCAGTGAAAGTCTTTCGGTCAAGTGTTGTGTCGCAGCAGCCAAGTGGACGGCGTAGTTCATGCGCATGCAGTTCAGCATCGTGGACAAGGTATGGGACTCACGTAGGTGTCAGGTCTGAGTACAGGAAACTGCTCGATAGCAGAACAAACCATTGGTAACTTGTATGTACGTACGTCAGCAAGATCAAAACAGGTTATCACGTCACCACAGAGCGTAAGCAAAGTCATAGCTAAATAGGCAAAGCAAACTCTTCGTTATGCTAACACCGTATGGTATCATTCAGGGACCCTTCTTCAGGTTAGATCCCCTGTTTGCCTGGAGAGCCAGCGCATCACAGAATTGGCAGTACCCTGGAGGTCCGATGGGACCCGGGCCACCCGGAAGCCCTCGTTTGCCTAGAATAGCATCAGTCCAATTGATGATTGCTCCGATGCAATCCTTCGTGGAACTAACCTCTCATCCCGGGCGGTCCTCTCTCTCCAGGCATCCCTTGTTCACCGACACCAGGTGGTCCCTCTGGTCCAGGCGGACCTTGGACGCCCGGTGGACCTTCCATCCCTTCACCTTGAGGACCGATGTCCCCTTGGTAGCCACGCTCACCCTTGAGACCTTGTGAGCCTGGAGGCCCCGGCATGCCAGGTAGACCCGGGAAGCCGCGCTGACCTTGCTCACCCGATAATCCGGAATCACCTAAGAGCACTCAACCCTGACAACAGCTGATTCTGCCTTGGCAAGACGAGAAGACCACGAACCTATGGGGCCTCTTGGTCCAGGCTTTCCTGGCATTCCTCTGTAGCCTCTTCCCGGGCGCCCGGGGGGTCCGATCAGGCCGGCGGTCAATTCAGACAGGCGATCTGCAGAGCGCAATCACGTTGCCAACGCTGGCCAGTGCATAACAATGTGGTGAGACAAACCTCTTAGTACAGATGCGCAGATCTCCCTCAAGTCATCCTCTGTGTACTCCCTTCCCTATGAGCAAATCACTTCTATAACTAAAGGAAAATGTACACGCACAGCTCTTACAGGACGTCCTGCTTTTCCGTTCTCTCCCGGCTTTCCCGGCGCTCCCGGAGGACCAGATCGTCCCGGAGAACCTACAGGACCGGGGATGCCTGGCATTCCACGACCGCCCTCAGGTCCACGCTCACCGGCGGCGCCTCTTTCTCCTAAGAAGGGAAAAAAATCGTTCTTCGTCCGCTCTTGGACTGCTTCAGGTGCAGGAAGTGAACAGAGTCGGGGGCAAAACATGCAAAGATCAAAGTTTTCGCTTAATTCTCATACGCATCTCAAGAATCCTGAAAAGTTGGGTACAGCCATGAAATCTGACGCTAGCAGAGTGAGAGCAGTGTCGGTCGTGCTCTCCCGCCGCCTCTGGCAGGCGCTACCACGTGCTGAAGTACTTGGTCTCGCCCAACTTGAACAGGGCAAGCACCCAAAGCTACACCGTCCACCCCGGGAGGACGTCTCTTCCACAGGGTCGCCTACAGTCGACTCCCGTCAATTGACTCACAGATTATGGAGTCAATTTTTGCAAGACCAAATATTTTTTATGGTCATACAGTTTTCAATACTCAGTAACCGTTGGTATGACCGTCTATTGAATAAAGAAATCAACTTACTATCAAAGGCTACTCGATACCAACAACCATTGACTCAAAACTTCAGGTACCAAAGCGACCCAATTAACGGGTGTCCACTGTACAACCAAAACTTATTTGCCAAAGCTTGGGCCAGTCTTCGAGTCCCCTCGACCCTGATCTCGACTCCCCTGAGTTCTACTGTGCAGTTTATTCAGTATCGCAAAATCTTGTCCTCCTTGCACAGCAGGATCAATTTTCACCTGGCATTCCTACAGGTCCCATTGGTCCAGGAGCTCCGGTAGGTCCAGGCAAGGCATCACCCACCACTGCACTGGGCGTAACAGTTACAGTCTCTCCAGGAGGCCCAGGGGCGCCAGGCGGACCGGGAGGCCCAGGTTTTCCTTGGAGGCCTGGGAGGCCTTGAATGCCACTGACGCCAGGCTTACCTGTGGGTCCCTGAATGAAAGCGTCGTGGTTTAAGTACATACACTGCGTCTCGGTTTAATATGCAAGTACGTAAGTGAGCGACATCTGGGCATCCAGATTGAGCTGTGTATCACTCAGACCTCTATTACATACCAGTTTATGGAGTCGACTCGCTCCAAATTGGAGCTCCCAATTTCAACTATTGGTGTCATCCTTGGCATGCGTCCTGGCACCAAAGTGGCGCATTGCAGTCTACTGTAGAGTCTTCTGCTCTGCGTTACTGTAAAGGCAGAGATGGCACCAAGAAGTGGAATTCTGAGCTCCATTTTGGAGTGGGTTGAGCTCCACGGGCCTTGTGTGACTTCCTAAAATTTCAGCTCAACCAGACATTCTTTCACTGCAAAGCATATTTAGAGTCACACATTCTGAAAATGAGTGTAGTGAATGTGTGCCTCCAAAAATACTACGTAAAAAAAAGTCTGTTTGATACACAGCTCAATGTGGATGCCCAGATGTGGCTCATTTAGCATACTTGGATATCAAACTGAGACGCAATGTACTGATGAATGAGTCATATTTATACCATGGGACCAGCCCTTCCCCTAGGTCCGACGGGGCCGGGTTTGCCTGGACCTCCTGAATCTCCTTGCTCTCCTGGAGGACCTCTGCAAAAGCTCTTTCGAACCAAAAGCAACAACAGTCTTCATGCTATGATGCGTCTTTACCTTGCACCCCTGGGCCCACGTTTGCCAAATGGTCCCGGAGGTCCAGTTGGACCAGGACGGCCGCGAGGTCCCTCGGGTCCAGGAAGACCCTGTCATAGTGAGGAATGCCAAAGTTACTTACGCTTCAGTGGAGGGCAGAAAACACCATGGAAGCTACAGTACGGTGCATCTCACATACTGTGTCTCCGACTTTCCCAGGAGGTCCCTTGTGCCCAGGTAATCCGGGTGGTCCCGACCCACCTGGTGGTCCCCGCTCTCCTGGTATGCCTTGTACGCCAGGGACGCCATCTTCACCGGACTTGCCACCTGAAGCAGGCAAGTTTTTCACCGAGAACAGTCAGTGACATTCATACGGAAACTTACGCTGTCCCGGTTTCCCCGGAGGTCCAGGTTTGCCGTCGAGTCCGTCCTTGCCTTCCCTTCCAGGGCTGCCCTTATCGCCAATTCGACCAGGCAATCCGGGATCTCCTGGCAGGCCCGGAGGCCCTTCAATTCCCGGCTGGCCAATGATTCCAGGGGTTCCAGCTGGACCGATGGTTCCTTTCTGTCCTTTTTCTCCTTCTGGACCTTCCGGGCCAGCTAAGCCAACTTGTCCAGGAGCACCAACTTCACCCTCCTTTCCTTGTGGTCCTGGTCTCCCAGTTAGACCAATTTCCCCCCTTTCACCAGCTTGACCAGGGTCTCCTGCAAATAAAACTTGTCTGTGTATCCATAAAAGGCTGTTGTCTGCACGCAGACACATATGCTTGAGGCTGGAATTTTTGGCACCCCTCTCAAAATTCTGCGTTGACTCGTATAACTGTGAAATTATAACCTTGAGGCAACTGTCCTTTTGTGAGTGGTTACATCAATACACTTTTCTATTTTACACATCTATTGCCGTATGGCATTTTTTGTGGCACTTAAAAGCATTGGAAGAAAAATATTGAATTACTCAAGAGAGAGAAAAGAGTTGGAACTACTGATTTTCAAATCTTAATATAATATTGCCCATCTTTCCCACAGGGGTCCCAATAATTTTGAACGGGCATTTTTTCTAATGCTTTAAAATTCTTAAAAAAAAATGGGATGCAGCAATCTCACATACAAAGCAGTAGCCCCCCTTCGAGTCAGTCTGTCTTTGCTAGTCTCTGTCCGTCGAAACCGCTAGTTATGTATCGTTCAGTTATGTACACCTTCATCTTGTGTAGCTTTAGTACATAATGTAAGGTTGTCTGTCACAGTTGCTTTGGCCAGCCAGCAGCGGTCGGTTGTGACCATTTGTGACCAATTGTGACCAGATGTGACCAGGCCAGAACCCCCTCCAAACGGGCAGGATCGAGGCGGGTCTCACAATAATCCGAGCAACGCTGGATACCTCTGCTTGTATAGATGCATGAAATGGAAAAGAATACTATTCTTCATTGATGGAACCACTCACAAAAGGCCTCTAAATCATAATTTCAGACTTGTATGTGTAAATGCAGGATTTTGAGAGGGGTGCCAATAATTCCGGGCTCAAGTGTACCTCTCTCTCCTCTCTCTCCTTTCTGTCCCGGAATCCCAGGTCGGCCGGGTTCACCGTCTCTGCCGGCAGGCCCGGTAGGCCCAGGAACGCTCTCTCCTTCAACTTGAGCTCCAGCAGGACCAGGCAAGCCAGGAGCTCCTGGTCTTCCCTCTCTTCCAGGTGCACCGAGAGGTCCAGGTTTACCGGGATCACCTTTCGGACCGCGTCCCCCATCTCTACCATCTCTTCCAGGACGACCTAAAAATGTCAACAAGAGAATTATATGCACCGTTGTGAGTCCCCATACAGAGCGGTGGATTATTTAAGCTGCTATTCAGGCAGCATGGACAATGCTCAGGGTCATCTGCTCAATCTTACGGGTATCTTGATCCATTCATTCTTAGTATACCGGGACCGTCTTATATCCTTGTGCATATTCAGGGCGGTCATTTTTAGCATACTTCAGCATGCCGTGAGGGCATGGAGACGGAATGTCGAGATTGAGTCTAATCTGAGCTTTGGTTGTGGTGCAACAAGTCTTCTTAGTGCAAGTAAAATCAAGGCCAGAGCTCTGGAAAAACATTGTCGGGCGTCTTTTGGCAGGTTATCTAGTGTAATCAGGTTTCTGGCGCAATTTTTGTTACTCAAGTCACATTTAAACTCATCGAAATCATCATCAAATAGCTCACTTTTAACCAAATTTACATCTGCTGCATGTGCACCTCCCAAAAGCCTGTAGTACTTGGACAGGTGTGTGGTGAACAACAGCATCCTGAAAATTGGCAACACGAACAGGAGCACGCACACCTTCATGAGGCCACAGCCAAGGCCTTGTTCATGGCAGAGAGCTCAAAGTTGTTACCAGTGTTGAGTTACCCACTTAAAAAAGGACCCACTGATGCTTAGAAAACCCGAGTATAACTTCCATCAGAACACCGCTGCTTGCATTTTCTATCTGGCAAAAGTTATGCACAGGGATACATGACGCACCCAGCGTCACTAGACTGTCTGACCAGCAAACCCACGTGGCTTACCAACGGGTCCGCTATCTCCAGGTTCTCCCTTCTTGCCAGGCCTTCCGTCGATGCCAGGAAGTCCCTGAAAAATCGTGAAGTCTGTGCGATACTCGAGTATCGAACCTAGTTTCGCCACTCATTCGAGTATCAAGTATCGTATTGCCTAAAAAGTATCGATTCTTACAGCACTATACTTTCCCCTTTGCTACAATGCAACAGCCGATTGTTGCAAGCACAATGGCACCGCTGAGTTGATGAACCAAGAGGGGTCAGTTTATAGGTAATCAGGTAATCAGCAGAGTGAAAGTCTGGTTTATCCCGTCCTATGTTCTGCTGACTCCACCACAATGCTTGCCCTGAACCCTTTGCGGTCTGAGAATGTTGCAACCCTTGTCTACCACGAGCAGATGTTATCAGGTATAAAAGTCAGCTCAAAAACTGAAGTGCAACCAGTTCACCAAGAATTTTTCTTCGGTGTTCTGGCATTGAGTTTTGTCGCTACATAGACGATACCTTTGGGTGGCGATGCCATCGAGAATCGGATCGAGTATCGACAGTACGATACTCCTTCAATATCACACCGTCTACCATCGTTCGCATGACATTTATGTTCGAATCTTACTGCTTGGCCGGCGTTGCCCTTAGGACCTAGACTGCCTGGAGGACCAACTACTGTGCTCACGTCCCCAGGAAGCCCCCGTTCACCTGGCTTTCCTGCAAAAGACGAAGTTGCATGACGTAAATAGCTCACCGACGGAGCCATTTGCTCCATGTACCTTGGGGACCTGGTAGACCCGGTTGACCTCTTTCTCCGGGCATGCCAATCCGACCCTGTGTACCCTGAGATCCTGCAGGCCCTATGGGACCGGGAGTACCAGGTGCTCCACGTTCCCCTCTCAGGCCCTCAGGACCTTGCGGACCACGCAGCCCAGGAGCGCCTTGCACTCCAGGCCTTCCCTGAAGGTGGATAAGAGCCAAATATGAATTTGAACTATTTGTTACCTTTTTCATGAGAATTAACAACGTTTAAGTAAGATAGCAATGTAATCGTGCGCTAAGAGCCTCTTGACAAGGTTCATAAAGTCTCACTCATGACGTCATTATGCCTGGAGAGTGAAAGAAGTTGATGCCTTCAATTCTTTTGTGCAAACTCATCTTACTCATGTTTGGGGAGTCCTCAAAATTCCACCGTTCTTGATTCAACTTTGGCTGAAAATCGTCCTTCTAAACGACTTCTAAGAGTGTTTTTGTATGCAGTGAAATCCACCACATCAAGTGCATTTAGATTCCGTTTCTGAGAAATCTCTTTTATACGCGAATTGTTCTTATTTCCGGTTTTCATCGAATTCTACTGTTTCTTCTGCTTCAATGAAGTATTAGAAGCACTCACAATTTCGCCGGGAATTCCTGGAAATCCTTGCTTTCCAGGCTCGCCTGGAACACCTGGCCGACCTGAGAGAAAGTAGAACTTGAAGCTAACGTGCAGTGTAAGTACAGTGAACTCTCCATTTTTGCAATTCGTCGGTTGTCAGTAAAAGCTTGCTCAAATGGAAATGTTGCAATAATGGAGTTCTGAAATTGCAGTACACAAAGGAAGCATCACCACCAATGTGTTGCAGATATTGAACTTCTGGCGATCATTGAACTTGCCCAAATCGAGAGTTGACTGTACATGCAAAGAAAATTCTGACGACAGAACAGTAACAGCTGGCCTTTGCATCGTCACCTTGTTGTCCTCGTTCACCAAGAGGTCCAGGCAACCCAGGAGGACCCTATCAATGTGACGAAGATCTCTTACAGGAGTCATGCGTGAGGAAGACATGATCAGCTCAGCATTACCCTTGTCCCATTTCTTCCTTGCGGCCCAGTCGGACACGTCACGGAACACTGCGGCCTCTGTTGAGCTTCTCTGGGCTGTCCAGAAATGAAATTCGCAATCACAGCTATCGATTATGGCCTCACAGCGCGTGCTGTTCCTACCGGCAACTCGTCGCAGAGCTCCCGCTCGACGCTCTCGGGGTCACAGGTCATGACCATCCACTGGAGGTCGATGGGTACGGTGACGTCGGAGCCGGCCTCTTTGGAGATCACGATCTCTCCGTTGAGGTCGATGCGGCTGTCCACGAACTCCATCGGCTTCTGTCCCACAGGCTGGCAGTTGACGAAGAGAACGACGCGATCGCGAAACACTCCGAAGTGGATCTTGTGCCACTCGCCGCTGAAGACGTCTGGACGATCCCACGCCAATGTCTGCAGGGTGCGATCGTACCGCAGGATGGAGAACTCGACGGTCTTACGCGCCGGGTCGAGCCCCACAGCGAACTGCGGCTCACCCTGCGTGTCCGTGATCCGGATAAGGTGCCAACGTCGACTTGGCAGGCGCTGGCGATGTCGACGGTGGCGGAACGTGGTCACGAAGCTGAACTGCTCAGGCAGACCCTGGTTGAACACTCGCCTGGAAAGAGACCAAGACTCGTCATGTAACGGCCGCAGATTTTGAAGCCGCATGCTTGTTACAAGGTGGGCATGACGAGATTGGCGGTCGGCTCGATCCGGTACGCCGTCTGCATGCGGTTGCTTCCTCTGACCCTGGTGACTCCGGGGTATCCATCCAGGTTCACGTCCAGCTCAAACTTGCGGATGAAGTCGAAGTTTTGCAGGTCGTCCTCCCCGGGCTTGTAGTCAGCGCACGGATAGGCTTCTTCCTGGTAACCTGTGGTCCGCAAATCAGGGTGGCACTAGATGTCAAAGACTCGCAATCTTTTAATTTGCTCTTACTGGGCCTAGGGACGAAGGGCCGCCGTGTCGTGGTCGTCGTGGTCGTGGTGGTGGTGGTGGTGGTGGTCGTCGTCGTCGTGGTCGTCGTGGTCGCGGTCGTCGCCGGAAATGGAACCGTCGTCGTCTCGCTCATGAGGAAGCTAGCGTCATTGTTGTCCTTATAGGAGAAAACCTGCGACATCCTGAGCTTTTTGCCGTCCTGCCTGATCCACTCGTCCGGTGTCTCCGCGGACTCGAACGAGACGTAGCCGTCGAAAAACCTGCGTCGTCAGTCAGCAGCTCTAGTTCGTAGAATGACCACCCCAACTGCTACACTCACTTGTTTTCTCTCAGCTTGAAGCTGCAGCCCCTCAGGAAGTCCTCTTGATCGAGTTCTCCCCGTTGTACGACTACGATGAGACCGTTCTTGTTGCAAAGGAATCGCCCCGGATCCGTGACTGACTCGAAGGACACGGTGTCCTGGCCCCAAAGTCCTTCCACCATACGGAAGACGTGACCCTCGACTTCGAGAATCCCGGAATTGTCCCGACCCACCGACCAGTAGTTTCTTGGGACAGCCTTTGACTCCACCTTTGTGAAGAAGCTTGACGACTACCAGTGTGGAACTGATGGACACTGCAAATAGGCTATACCTGAAGAGTCTTCCCCAGGAATCTTCTCCACTCGTCCTCGACCACGAGGACTTGGTTGCCGCCGCCGCCGTAGGCGTCGCTCATCATGAAGCTGGCGTCGTTGCGGTCGGATTGAGAAAACAGTTGCGAAACCTGAAGACGACGATTCTTGTGGCGGATGAAGAATCCAGGCTTGTAGACCTGTGGTGGATGATAGAGATTAAGAGTATAAAGATATGTGTGACCTCCATGATCATTGAAATCAGTCCAAGCTTCATCATCGTCCACTTATTGCTCTCCATGTATTTAGTGCCTGGAGGGCAACGTACAGCGTCGACCGATGATCAACTGTCCAGGGGTGCCTTGTGAACCTTGTGCTCTGGAGCTGTTGCCAAGCTTCACTTCTGGATGAACGAACTTTTACGGAACGAACACTTTCATCTGGGGACACCGGAGGTGGTTTTCTCCGGCGGGAAAACAGGACCCAGGTTCTTGGACCCGGGCCGAGTCTGGTTCAAGTACCTACCGTAGAAAAAACATTCCCTTGGACTTGGGTCACCTTCATCCCGCTTCTTCTAACCGAAGGCCCAAGGCAAAGGTCCAAGGTCAAGGCCCCAGGGAACACGAACACATTGCGAGGGAGCACGAAGAACACCTTGTGGACAATCAATCAGGCACGTAGTGACTCTTGGGCATCTCCTGGTGTATCCGCCCCGACAAACTCTTGTATTTCCTGGAGTCGCCAGCATCAGCCCTTGATGGCGACGATGGCAAAAGAGGCATTTTGAGGTATGAAGTCTTCCGTAGCAGCAGAATCGACTGTCAAATCTTTAGTTGACACACAACCCACATTCCCAAAAATTTATCGAGGTACGAATTAATTTCTCAGAGATGAGGAAAGGTGGGCCTCGAAGGGCCCGAGCCCAGTTCTTACCGACTCGAAGGAAGTGAACCCTCTGAAGAAGATGTCCTGGCGCACGTACCACGACGCGTCCTTCCTGAACTGGTCGTCATTGAGCGGGTCCCCCTGCTCCACGTAGATGTTCCCGTCGCGGTGGACCACGTAATGACCGGGGCGACGAACGGACTCGAAGGAAACGCAGCCTGAGTGAGAGAAAATGGCTCTGACCACTGAGTCGACGGTGGTTCTCGCTCTGTTATACCTTGACAAAAGAGTCCCGGACTGACGATCCTGAAGAGCTCTGCCTCTCGCATGAGGTAGCCCTCGATGCCCTCGTCGATGGACCAGAAGTACCCGGGCCGGTTCTTGGACACCACGCGGACCACGAGGTTGTTCTCTGCAACAAGAAAGCGTCCCGGTTACTGGCGGCTGTGTCCAAGGCATCTGCCTGTCTCACCGGGGTCCACGGGCGAAGAACCATCTCCTCCAGAGGCGATCGACTGATCTCCACGATTCGGGCCACCTGTGTAGCGGGTAAACCTTTCAGCTTTGGAGATCTCCAAAGAACAGTTTTCTCCAGCTTTATCAACCTCCTGCAACGGTGTAATAGTCCTCCCCGCCGCCCCCGGTCTCGTCGTAGTAGTACTCGTCGCCATAGTTGTACGCCTCGCCGCCCTCGCCCTCGTAGTACTCGGAGTAGTAGTACTCTTCGCTGGCTGCGCGGAAATGAAGGCTGCAGTCAAACGGCATCTACACAGAGGCACCGAGATTCACACTTGCCTACGTCCTGAGGTTTTGCCTTGGGTTTGGGTTCAGCCGACGCCAACGTGACCAAGATGCATGGCAGGAGGAAGGAGAGAGCCCATCGGAGACTGGAAAAAGAGACAAAATGGCGTCGGAGGTGACCTTCGTGAGCTACTGTTTCCTCTTCGTCTGCATTCCCCGGGCAAAAGACGAGCATCATGGCGAATTCCGCCCGCAGCTCTCGATTCCCGACACCAGAGCAAGGGGAGAGGTCATGAAAAAAAAAAGTGGATGGCGCTTGCTCTTCCTATGCAGCAGGAAGCAAAGTCCTGGAACGACCATAATAATGCTGCTGTCCTTGATCACGTTGCAAAAAAAGTAGCTTGGGCCGGACGAAGCAGCAGATGAAGTTCTTGGACTTGTTGACTCAATTTGGGTCAAGCGAGCAGGGCAGCAAAAAAGAGAGAGACCGAAAGAATGATGTGTGATATATGTGCAACACATGTGCGCAATCGTCAAGATGTGAAGTCTTCACTGAGGATGTCCTCACGACGCCGACGACCAAGTTCGTGCACCTCGCCTACCTCTTCTTCTTGGTGATGACGATGCCGACCTCATCCATGGCGCCTTCGGGGGGGAAGCGGGCGCACCTTCCAAGGGCCAAGCCGTCAATGTAGTGCAAGATCCATCGTCCCTCCTGTTTACTGAAGTTCTCTCCTCTGTCCAGATGTTCGTCCCTTCATGACCGAGAAGCTACTGAAAACCTCGTGTACGAACTGACTGCAGAGCAACGTGCGCTTGTACAGTATGTGCGGTGGTCCCGTGGGGGTGGACGAGTGCGCGCATCTTCATATGCACATGCATTCTGCACTGCACTTGGGTCAGGACGAGGGAGGGGGACAAAGACTGTGCCAACGCCTGGCGCACCTCTGACGACCTCAACTTCGGTGCTGTCCCCTCGCACCCCTTCACCTTCCCCCTGTTCAGCATGTTTCTTCCTCACACTGTAGTGAGCACATCCGTCAGCAAATAAGGGCAGGGGGCAAACTACATCTGTGCACTTTTCTCCTCGTGGAAGGGTTTGACACCGACAATGGCTACATTGACACTGTTGACGAGGAGACTTGGATCCTCTGTCCAGATCGAGCCTCCATGGACAGTGCAGTTCTGGCCGGCCCTCCTGGAGCGGACAGTGAAGATTTTTGTACACAGAACTTTTCAGGAAATTGTCCTTCGGGCCCTCTGTGCACGTGTCTGAACACACTGCTTATTTTCTCTGTAACAAATGTGTATGTATGACGGGTGCAGCGTATTTGGCTTGGTTTAAAATGTTGCTCACATCAGTGTATATCTAGATTTGGGCACATTTCAGAATATCATTTAGTCTCTTTTCAATTGTAAAAAGTGTTCATCTGAAGTGCCGCATTGAGGCGTATTTGACACAAAGTGCATGAAGGCTGCGTTGCAACTATTGCTTCTTCAGTGAGGTTGCAATGCAACGAAGGAGATGGCAAGATGATGTTTAATCAGTTGCTGTGCACAACCTTCCAGCCTTGTGTAACTTTGACATGAGAGGTTGATACTCTAGGACTGAAACAGTGTCAGACACATTTCACGTATTACGAGCAGCATTTTTACGTAAGTCACTTTAGCAAGTTCGTGCTAGTAAAGTTTGCAGTCTCAACCATTACCTCAATCCTTCTTTGACTTTAAAATGAATGACTTTCCAGATCAGCTTCAGCTGGAGTCTTTAAAAGAGCTGAAGTATCAATAGAACATAGTGCATTGAGGATGTCAGCAGCTTATGCAAGCTCAGTATCAAACTTACATAATGTGTTAATACGGAAAGGTGGCTATTGGAGTAACTTAGCAATGAGTAAAGATAATAGAGCAAAGTGACAAGATAAGAGCCATGAGTAGGTATAAATTGTCAACACACGATTACAAAAGGGTGGATTAGTTTCGTTTCAAGCATGAGGTCCAGCTGGCTGCTCTTCTTCGCGGTCTTTGACTGCGCTGTCTTCATATACGGACATGGTGGCTCCAATCAGCAAGGAACCTCTGGTATGATTTTGCCAGGCTGCGATTGCGGATTCACACTGCAGAAAGTTGCTCTGTCTCGCCTCCTATTTCTTCTCACTGTTTGCAAGATGGATTTTCTAGGAACTTCTCAAAAAGAAAGGAAGTTTTCAAAGCATCCAAGCCTCGGATTTCCATCAGTGACTCCTCTTGAAGCTTCATCATTAGCTTGCTTCCCATGTTTATTAAGTGTCTCCCATGGAAAGTCAATTCCCCCGAGCCAAGTTGTTGCATCAGCATTGAAGTCCCACTGCGCCATCTGCCCCCCTAGGAATGAAATGAGACAATAAGTCAACAGTGGAGAAGCGTAGACTATGTGAAGTGATGCAACTGGAAGTTTGTTCTACAGGGTGTCCAATACCTTCGGGATTTTGGAGCTTCATAACTCTGCCTATGACTGAAGACTCCGCCAAAAACTTGAGAATGAACTCTTGGCTCTGTCAATTGGTGTCTGGCTGATTCACATAATCCTTGCGTATGAAGTTCCAAACCTCGGAAGACCCGTCTTGGCCATCCTGTACATGATGCAGTGCCAGAAAGCACCTCTATAACTATTACTATAGGCTACGCTATAACTTTTTCTCAGGTCTCACATCACTGTTCACGTGTGGTGGAGTAAATGGTACTGGGGCTCGTTTACAGGAGGCTGAGGTCGTCGACCTTTCTTCCCCTTTGAAGGGGTTCAGTTCTCCCCGAACTTGCAGCGAAGTGCCTGACATGCCCACTGGCAAAGAAGGCCTTTTTGCTGTATGGGACAATGATGACCAATCAGTACTCTGCTGTGGTGGTTACGACATTTCAGCTGAAAAGCGTTGCTTCAAGTACTCGGGTACTGAGTGGGAAGACCTGGACAACATTTTGACGCGTGGTAGGAGTGGTGCCATTTCAGCAGAACTCAGTGATGGCCGATTCTGGATCTCTGGAGGATACGCCAGGTACAACTTTGTCTGTACGGATTCGTTTGCACCGTGCTCCACAAGAGCCAAGCCTTTGAATCTTTCGAAAGAGTTGCCATTTCTTGCCCCAAGTCTAAGATGTTCCGTTTCAGGCGGAAGGAGGCTTTTAAATCAACCACTCTATCAAATAAAAAGTGCTCATACACTTGTTACTGCAAAATAAAAAGTGTTGGAACTAAGTATTCATCTCATCTGACCATTCCACTCTGGTGAACTGCAGGAGTCAGCCTTGGCTGAAGCATTTGCCTCCAATGAAACACAAGATTAAATACGTGAAAGTTATGCTCAACCCTGAAACATGTGTCCAAAATGTATGACTTCATCATTACAGTGATGGTCCCCAAACCTCCGAGTTCTTCCAGGATGGGGGGTTTTCTGAAGGACCCCCCCTACCGTATCCCTTCGCCCAACATTGCGTTGTGGAAGTGGAACCTGGATTTGTGTTCTTGTCGGGAAATGCTAATCCTGGTGTGCAAGAAGTAGCAGTAAGGATGGACCCTGAGACTGGGGCGTCAGAGAGGATGCTGGACATGACCCAACCACGATATGGCCATGGCTGTGGAGTAGTGAATAAAGGAGACTCGTAAGTTTCTTCTTGTGCATCCTTTTTTTGACTCCCGAACGTGCATGAAAGAAGTGGAATGCCTGACAAGTGGAACAGAAGTAACAACTCATGTACTGATGAACACAAGAGATGGAACTTTAAAGCTATAAGGGCAGTGGAAAAAAAGACCTTATTTTATATCAAAGTTTGCTGTTGCGCGTCCACTTCTTGAGCATTTTAGCACAGTTATAAATCTTCCCCTCTAAAGAAACCCCAGAATGTTAAGTACCATTAGACCCATACAAGGAATGAAAAAGTCGGCGTCCAAGTTGCAACTAAGGGAAATTTTGTTCTCTCCGCCAACAGATTTGACATCATTGTGACTGGAGGATACAACCGTGGGCAGTACTTGACTCACACTGAGATCTACAACACTGCCACACGTCAGTGGAGGGAGGGAACGCCTCTTCCAGAACCAATTGGTTTCATGTCGTCTGTCAAATATCAAGGCACGTTTCTCCTGGCGGGAGGATATAACACTGGAAACCGCTTCTTCAACACCATTTACCAGTACGACCCGGCCACCGAGTCTTGGATCCTCAGAGATGAGACTCTCCCCACTGCAAAGCGTCTCTTCGGAGCAGTTCTTGCAGGTCCTCCTGCAGCTAACTGCAGCTAATGGAGACGACGGAGTGACAGAGCAAAAAATGACACATTTACAGACACTTGCGGCCATCATCATGAGCACCAATAAAGACTGTTATTTTTGCTCCACTTGACAATATCTTTGGCCCCAGAACGTATCTGAGAACAGTTGGGAGATGCTGTGTGTATAAAGCCAATCGGGTGTTCACGTTTGCGCGATGCCTGCATGGCCAAACTAATGGACTGACCGAGACCACACTCGGTATTGGGACAGCTCTTCACTGAGGGGGGATTGCGGAAGATCCCGGTCTGGTCCCTCTCGCGGGCGACACCTTGGCCACGTCCAAGACGGAGGAGCACATAAAGTCAGGGGAATTCGGTGCTTCTTTTTACAGTCGTTGTCACCTTCTCTGTCCACGTGCTCGTCATTGTTGTCCATAATGCCTGTTTACAAATTCAGCCGTGGGTTGAAGGAGAGTGTGTGAGAGGAATAGCGATGAATTTGAGCTGCTGGCAACGCCACCATTGGGTTGGCATCTCAATGAATCCCCCATCAACATGTACAATGGCAACAACATTTATCGCAGGTCAAAAAAGAAGCCTTTATAAAAAGGCTCAGCTTGTCACACTGCATTGACATTGGTCGCAACAATGGGCTTGGCGAGCGCGACAAAAATTTACTTCATTTCACTATGACTCTATTAATTTTCATCATTTTTCCGGGCTTAAAACATTTTCCAGTGCTTGTGCAAGTAAATATACCCAAGCAACATTGATTCACTTAAAAAGGTGCATTTTGCACTTTCCACCGGGCAAAGACAGAGACAACAGGCGTGAGGAGACGAGCTGCAAAGGCAGGGACAAAAGCATCGCCTGCCACTGCACCTTGCACGTCTTCTGGTGGAGGAGAATGCTGCAGGTGCGTCGAGAGGGCCAACAGTGTGGATCCACACAAAGTGCCCCTGCCCGGCAGCCAAGGCAGGCAGAGAGGTGGAGGACTTGGCGTGCACGCACCTGTTGTGCTGTACCTTCCAATCGCACAATGTTCATGCCATCTCCACGGTACAGAAACCGGGGACAGCAGTCGAGGACTCTGTGCCCCGACCCGGGGAGCGCCCCTGTGGCCCCGTCCGCAGCCTCCAGTCAGGCCTGCGGAGGAAGAGACCTGCGGTCAACAGGCCGGAACCGCACAACTTGAAGGAAATGTTGGTGAACAGTTTAGTATGAGGTTAGTCATAGTCATGTAAGTTGATATCCACCTGCTTCATGCTACTGCTAGTTGATGTGGCCGCCGGGGGAGCTTTGCCATCGTATGAATGCGAATGCATTGTATTGTGCCTGGGGAAAAAGGAGGGGAAAAGATGTTACACAAAGAAAGGATTTGAGGGAAGGTGAAAGGGGCTTGTTTTTCCTGTGCTGAAGTACTCGAGCCTGGCTGCTAAGGACTGAGATCAGTCCTGAGCGACCCTGCTTGAACCCCGGCAGGAGTAGCTGATAGTCTACTCCATCTCCACCTCGTCCTGCTTCTCACCTTGAATGGAGAGATTGTCCAGGTCCAAGAAGGTTTGCGCATTGTGGGTGAGTCCTTTTGTCTGCCACCATTTACCTTTCTTTTCACCTGTGTCCCTATCATTCCTCCGTGTTCTTACCCCCCCCCCCCCCCCCCAAGCAATAGAAAAGGTAGTTGCAGCGACTGAGACGTTATTCAAATGTACAGCGTCACCAACACATCCTCTTAGCATCAAAACTGCAATAAATAAATATTTCCATCAGCCTTGTTTAGCACACTGGTCACTACATGTTTGGAGAGACTGTCAAAATCTAAATCTCAGGTCAACCTGGTTGCCAGAAATTCGGACCCCTCTTCACATGTCCTGCTACAATGTGGCTATTTCAGCGAGTGAGTGACTGTCAGCATTAGGTTGACACTTCTCTCTGCAGTCAACCATACTTATTACATACCTACAGTGGGTGAACTAACTGAGCATAGCAAAATGAAAAGGAGGTTGACCCTGCTACTTAAACAGCTCTACTGTGGAAACAAAGTTGCTTTCTGACCTCTTTGCTTGGAGTCAATTTGGCACTACTGAACTTGAGACCTCTGGTTTTGGGCGGTCACGACCCATTCAGTTAGGTTTGTTCACGTTGAAGCAATGGACAGATTCTCCGCATTCATACTGGCCACACTCTTAGACTCTTTCATGTCCAACTGAAACAGATGCAATGGACAACTTGAGTCAAAAACATAAATGATGTGAAGTGAGGGTCCGGCAGTGAGACCAGAAGATGCTACTGCCGGGTTACCACACCTGTGGCTTTGCAGACACAGTTCAACTTTGTCCAAGAAACTGACTGCTTAGGTGCATTGTCCAACAGCTAGGGGAGGACAAATCCTGGACTTTGGTGTGGTCTGGCCATAACACGGAAGAAATTGCCTGTCATTGAACATGGCAAAAACACCCAGCTGTTAGGAAACTCGTAGTTCCACTCATCGTACGCTGCTATGCGCTACTTCGTGTAGCCGAAACGGGCAAACATGAGTGTTTTAACTTTGATATTAACTTCTCAAAGTGCGGTCGGTGTCCCAGAAGTCTGCTGGGTTAGTGACCCCAGACATTTTCCTCTATGCATGCAAAGCTGGCACAGTAAAGTTTGAAAATGTGTCTCAGTTTCAGGCGTTAGTACAGGTGCAGGGTCTCATCCATAGCTGCTGACCATATCAGTCCGCTGCACTTGCTTGAAGAGCAGACCAAAAGTTTTCTCACGTCCAGAGGAGGTGACCAAGTCAAAGCGCATGCTTTTCTGCAGGCAAGGCCTTCTGCAGAGCCTCTTCAGTATGCTACACAAACAATTTTGTGGTCACATGTACATGAGGAGCCTGACCTAGTTTGAGGAGGCATGTTTCTCTTTTCCCCTGCCAAGTCTTTGTAGCACGAAGAAGCAGACTGGGGGATGAGGGGTAGGACCACGTCCAGGGGTAGGACAAGAGAACCTTCTCTTGCACTTGAACAAGTAGGACCCACAAAGAGAGGCTCTGTCTTTAAGACATGAGTTGAATGGATCAATTCCCCTCATCAATGGGGGAGGACTTTCCCTCTGCTATGCTCGAGCAGACACAATGCAGACACCCATCCTATTCTTCTCATGAGCCTCTGTCTTCTGTTGTTCTTTGGTGGACATTCTCACAAAAGTGAAGAAACCTTCACTGATTTGTTCACCAGACAAACGTTCAGGCGGGCCATTTACGTGGCTGAAATGTGCATTTCAGTGAAAAAGTTATCAAGTGTATTAGCAATCAAGAGATATACACTGTCCTACGTACCCGACATACACAAAAATCATCTTGGACACATTACTCATGGGGACATGCATTCCTGATTGTAATATGCATTGATTTGGAATGTGGGGGCTTCTACTTTCCAAAGATACCCTTATCCAGGCATGGCAATTTCCTTCTTTTCCCCCTCCGGAAAAAGTTGCTTCCCAAAAGGAGTCAAAGAGCCTCTCAGCATCATTATCAAACTTAAGTAGCTGTCTGAAGTCTACATTGGAAAGTTTAAAGGCCTGACTTCACAGTGTTCATGGCTGCCTTCATCTCTTCAGTAGTTTACATCCGAGTTCTGTGCAAGATTTTGGGGAGGATGAGGGTGGGGATTGTTCATTGTTGTGTCAAGTTGTGCAGCAGTTGTTTGATTCTAAGTAAAAGAATGGGGATTTGACCTTATAAACAGTGAGAGTACCCCCGTGAGTGGCAGAATTTCACAACAAAATTTGCAATTGCAACTTTATAAGCAGCATGACCTTACAAGCAGTGCCCACTATAACTCCAAGTGCTGATACTTTTCAATTGGTATGAAACAATTGTCCTCCTTCAACATGAACCTAGTCAAGTGCTCAGTCACACAATGTACTGAATAATCATCTGGCTTCTGGAATGAGGGGTGGGTGACTTTGGGGAGAAAACAAATGCGCTTATCTGGCACGCAGATAAGGATAACAACAACACATTAAAAACTATAGGATGCATCCTGGACTTTTGCCCAGCTTTCGTCCGTCGTTGCCGCTGTTGCTGCCCAATAAATAAAGCAAAGTATGTTGCATGTGCACACGTGACCAGGGCCTGGAAAGTGACGATGCCTCCCGCAGGAGCGTCCACATTTCTTCACAAAGTCCTGAGTTCTTCACCCGTTATTACTGTGTACTCCTTGTTGAGTGAGCATGGTCTGATTGTACTTTGTACAGCGCTAGTGCACAACAGGGGCTGAGGGGCTCGATCGAAATTACAATAATACACTTTTTTCTCTCTCCTCGGGCTCGTGAACTCACTCGAGCCCGTCCAGATGGCAGAAGAACAGTATGAGGCCAGCAGCAACAGGACGAAGGAGAGGAGGGAGGGGGGGGAGCAGAAGAAGAAGAGAAAAGAGCGCGTTTCTCTCTCGGAGAGAGAGAAATGAGGTCACACAGTAGTAGAGAAGCGCCCATAATTTAAGAAAAATATCTCCCTGCGCCGCACACGCGCCCTCTTCGCAAACAGAAACCTTTTTCCTTCGTTCTTCGTCCTTCCTCACATATGTCTGACCGAGTAAGTAGTACTATAAAAACGTGACGAGGGCAGGACTGCTAAGGGTCAGCAACAACTGAATACTTTTATCACAAATCGATTTTGGCAAACTCGAACACACAGCGGAGTGAGTGGATTAAGAGAAATGGGACAGACAGACAGACGGACAGACAGACAGACAAATGGAGCAAAGATACAGAGAGAGAGAGACAGAGAGAGAGAGAGAGGAAACGACAATGAAGACACATGATCAAGTTACGATTTGTGTGCGCTCGATATTATGCTATATAAGAAGATATAATCGGTGGTTGGTCTCGTCCTTCAGTGATGGCTGCGTCTACTTAGTTGTGCGGGCAGCTGACCAGATGCGTGTTGAAGTCGTACATGTCTGAGCAGACGACCCGGCAGCCGTTGCAGCGCCAGGGGTCGTTGTCGCTGTGAAAGCCCCGGTGCAGGAAGTAGAGGGTCTGGTTCGGGAAGACGATCTGGCAGTGGGGGCACCTCCAAGTCGACGGACTCACGGTGGCGGCAGCCGCGGGTCGCTTGTGACTCGCACGACGGCCGCTGGGGGAAGACGACGACGACGACGGCGACGACGGAGAAGCAGCACGCTTGCCTGACACTTTTTCCTCCAAAGACTCTTCGCTCTTCTCGTCGTCCTCGGCAAGGCAGGCGGTGGGAGTCTCCAAGTCGATCCCATGGGAGGCCAGCAGGTGTTTGCGTACGTCGGCCATGGTCTTGGCGCGGTGCGAACAGAGGCGGCAGACTTTCCTGGCGTCTCCAGAGTCGTGATGTCCCACATGCTCTGCCTGGAAGTGCGCGCTTAGAGCGATGTGACGCTGGAAGCGCTTCTTACACACTGGACACGCGAAGCAAGAGGGCTTTGGCTGAGAAGAAGCTGAACCCGATAGACCAGTGGCCGACTTCTTAGGTGGCGAACACGCTGGTGCAGGCGAACACGGCGCTGACGCCGTTTCTGTCGGCCTCCGCGGAGACGGTGGTGAGAAAGATGAGCGGCGCTCCTGGCGCAGCTGCAGTAGCAACGTGGAGTACATCTCGGCGGCGTTGGTGGTGGGCTGGCGCGAAGGGTTGTCTTCTGACAGCGGCTGCCTACGCTGCATGCTCAAGTCCATAGAGCCATTGTTGGTGTTGGTGGCTGCGACAGCCGCCGCCGCCACAGCTATGGGCGAATGCGCCACCGGTGGCGTGCTGAGGGACGCCTTCAGCAACGGAGTGTTCTGCGGCTGAGCCGCCGCAGTCGCCAGCCTGCGCGGACTGTCCACCTGTCCGGACTGAAGTTGCTCCCCCTCCAAGGCCCCCCTCATCCTTCTGATCGATATAATTCTTCTTATGATCTAGGTCATGCCTCTGAGATTGGTGAAACGTCTGCGTTTCTGAGTGTGACTAGCAAGAAAGTCATCTTGTCGTGGGTCTTGAGGCTCATCGGGTCGTCTTTGTCGTCCAAGTCGCCTTAGTCGTCGCCTTAGTCGTCGTCTTAGTCGTCGTCTTTGTCGTCGTTTCAGTCGTCGTTTTTGTCGTCGTTTCAGTCGTCGTTTTTGCCGTCGTTTCAGTCGTCGTTTTAGTCGTCGTTCTAGTCGTCGTGTTAGTCGTCGTCTTATCTGTCTATGTCGTCGTCGTCGTCGCAGCCGTCGAAATTAACCTTGCGTGAGTCGTAGTCGTTGCAGTCGGTCAAGATGACATCGCAGGTCTCTCTCGTCAGCCCCCACTACTCTACTGTACGTCCGTCTCCAAACTGAGAAACTCTCATCTCCTGTTTGGAGAGAGAGAAATCTCGCCTGATTGTTCCACATAGGTGTGTACTACGTACGCAACGCGCGCGCGCACTCTCTCTTCCTCCTCGAAGAAGCCACCAGCGTCGCGCCCGCCAGGAGCTGGAGACTCGACAAGGGCTGCTCCAACGGGGCCGCTGCCACCTCCTCCTGCCTCCAGTGATCACGTACAGGCTGTAGAAGTGAAACCTCTCGTTCTTTGACCGCCTGCGCGCGAGAGTGTAAACGCTGGCTGGCGAGCTGAGCGAGCTAGCGGGCCAGGGCGAGCGAGTGCGAGCGCTCCAGGTCCACTCTTCATGACAGCAACATCGCCGTGCCCTATTTTGTCTGACAGAGAGGAGGACCCTGTTCCGATTTTCCTGATCTAGAAAAGGTGCCTGCGCCCGAGGAGAGAGAAATGCTCCCTCCGCAGGACAATGAGAGCCTTGCACTCTCTGCCGCTGTAACGCTGGCCACTGAGCTTATGGAATCACGGAGAAAATCTCTCTCCTTCAGGTGTGACGGGGCTGCCGGAGGTTAATTACACAGGCCATGACGCTTGGGGAGCAACATCTGTGGGGACTGAGCTTATTCTAATGGCTTCCTCCAGGACGTCCCCACAAGCCTCAAGTCCCAGTTACTACTCAGGCGTTGACTTTTGGTCTTCTTGCTGCCGTCGCTGTTATACCCGATGAATTCCGACAGAAAGGGGGGAGAGAAAGAGAGAAGAAATTTCTCCTGCAACTGCCACTGTTGAGACAATGTGCAACTTAAAAGAGTACTGTCAGGATACTGCTGCTCCTGCGTCATTGGGCTGAAGTCACACGATCTATTGTATCCACTTTGATCTCCCTTGACGTGACCAATCTCGCCCGCAACATCTGCAGGCAACCGCGATAACCAAAAGCGCAAGTGACAGAATCTATGTTACATGACGTAGATCGAGCAGGCCCCGCTAATATAAGTACAGACGTGGCTTTTCAGCCGCTCTTCAAGGTCGCCCAGAAGATGGCCGCGTCCGCGTGGCTTCCGCCACCGAAGCGAGAGAGCATTGCATAAGCGCAGCCGGCGCTCCTGAACCTTCTGCAGCCGGCATTTCCATTCACTTCTGCTGTCCATACATCTCACGATCCACTCCTTTCCCTTTCTTCGACGGGGTTCCCAAACGACGGCTGCAGAGCGTCTGACCCGCAGGGCCGCCGCCGCCCGGGGTCCTGCCCGAGGTGTCGTCTGCCAGGTCGGACCACGCGGGGCGCGGTGGACCGCTCGATCGTCGTGCTGACCTCCGGGTTGTTGGTGTCCACGACCACGTTCGCCTGCACATGTGTCTGTCCCTCCCTCGTGCTGTGCGCGCCCTGCGCGTGACGTCAGATGGTGCGATTTTTGTTGACGCATGCGCACAACGTCCTCGCTCACGCCATCGACTGCGTTGAAGAGGAAAGGAAAGCAACCGTTTCGTCAGCCAACGGTCTGAGTCAGGATGGCGCGCCCACCCTGACGAAGGAGAGCGGGGCGAATTCAGTGCTTGCGGTGACGGTGACGGTGATCCAAGTCGGTGAGGAGTGTTGTGCGAGACCTTGGCAACCGTCACGACGATGCCGGCCCAGCAACTCCTGTACTCTGGCGATCGCAAGGTCTCGACCTCCAAGGCGCGGTTCACGCCGATACAGTTCAACCCGTCGAGCCAGCACCTGATGAAGGTGGAGGAGCATCGACCCGCCATCATCACCTCTTCCTCCTCCACATCGAAGTGCTCGTCGTCTTCCCCGCACCATGTATCCAGGTCGCAGTGGCACACGGTGCTTGTGCTCTTCTTCGTCAACCTCATCAATTACATGGACCGCATGACGGTGGCGGGGGTCCTGTCCCAAGTGCAGGTTGACTATGGGATCGGTGATGGTCAGGCGGGCGCCCTGCAGACGGCCTTCGTCGTCAGTTATATGGTTTTCGCCCCCATCTTCGGTTACCTGGGCGATCGCAAGTCCCGAAAGCTGATCATGGCCATTGGGGTCTTCACATGGACAGTATTTACGATCATCGGATCATTCATGCCGGTAAGTCTCATCTTAGTCTTGTTTTTGTATGGTTTCATCTGTTCAGCTGGACACGTCAGCTGGAGGCTTCTTTGCGCCCGTAGTCTTGGGCATTGATATGGCCTTCGTCACCGTGAACTTCTTCTTTTAGACCTACGAGTGGTTCCTCATATGCAGAGCCATGGTTGGAGTGGGCGAAGCCAGCTACTCCACTATCGCGCCAACTATTATCAGCGACATGTTTGTCAAGGACGTGAGGTCAAAGATGCTCGCCTTCTTCTACTTCGCTATTCCAGTTGGAAGGTATCGCATGATCTCCCTAAATACATGGAACAGTGACTGAAGGATATTTCTTCGTCCTCAGCGGCCTGGGCTACGTGGTCGGCGCAGAGACTGCCAAACTGGCTGGCGGCGACTGGCGCTGGGGTCTGCGCGTGACTCCCATCCTCGGCCTGTTGGCGGTTTTCCTCATCCTCTGCTGCATGGTTGATCCTCCTCGCGGCGAGAGTGAGGGTCACGGAGACCTCAAGGCCACCTCTTATGCCAAAGACCTTCGAAGCCTGGCCAAAAATAAATCCTTTGTGTTTTCCACCATCGCATTCACTTGCGTCGCTTTCTGCACTGGCGCGCTCTCCTGGTGGGGACCCAACTTCATCGAGGCAGCCGCGCGAGCTAGCAGCATTGACGACGACGCTGTCATTGGAGTGGGGAAGTAAGTGGACAGTCTGGAAGCATCCCACAATTGGCATTTATCGATCGAAGCCTAAATTGTCGCAACCCGATGTCTATTTGCAGCATCGCCTTGGTATTCGGCTTTATCACCATGCTGTCCGGCATCGTGGGGGTTCCGCTGGGCTCTATTCTGAGCACCAAGCTCAAGCAGCGGTACTCCCAGCGCGTGGACCCGATAATCTGCGGCTGCGGGCTCGTGTTGTCTTCTGCCCTGCTCGGCGCCGCAATGTTCATCGTCGAGGGCAACATTTCCCTTGCCTTCCTCCTCCTTTTCTTGGGCGAGGTGGCGCTCAACCTCAACTGGTCCATCGTCGCAGACATTTTACTGGTGAGTTGCACTACTGCGTGTCTAGTACGTTCCACAGGTTGGTAGTCCTGTGGGTACCGCTGAGCCATACAGTAGCTGAGGAGTACGTGAGTGACACTGACTATTTGACTCCTTTTAGTACGTGGTGGTTCCTACGCGACGATCGTCAGCAGAAGCCGTTCAAATCCTCATATCGCACGCATTGGGCGACGCCGGCAGCCCCTACCTCATTGGAGTCGTGAGTGCACACCAGAGTCCACACCTAATTGTAATGATCCCAACGACGTCTTTGTCGTAGGTATCTGATTGCCTGAGGATACAGCTGCCCAGAGAACAGATTTGTTCGGCATCATCGCTCGTCTGCGACTCCCTGATCAACTTCTTCAGCATGCAGTATTCGCTCCTTATCAACAACGTCGTCGAGCTGCTTGGGGGCGGCTTTTTCTTCATCACGGCAATCTACATCGTCAGAGACAAGATGAAGTGCGACCGATACATTGCAGGTGAAACATTCTCAGCCTCACTTTGGCCTTGTCCACGTCGTTGCTTTTGCTGTTGGCCTCTTAAGTTTTTCGCTCCAGTTGTATTATCTTAAGTTTCTGCATGGTTTCTTTTCTTTTCGCTGGTATTTAGAGCAAGAAAACGTCGAAACCAGAAATCTCGACGCTTATCCATCTACAGTATTCAGAGGTAATGAATGATGAAGCAACACAGAGGTTGCTACAGAGGCAGCTAAGAGTGTCCTGACGTCACCTATTTCTTGTACGCAGGGGAAAGCGAGTCGTTCTCAGACGACGACGACGACGAGGAAGTTCCGCAGTTGCAGCAGCCAATTTTCCCGGACTCTCACCAGGTTTGAGCCCGGATCCAGCCGAACAAATCCTCAACCTGTCAGCTACCCCGTACGTATGTCCAAAAAGACTGCGGCTGTGTTAGGCAGAAGAAAAGTTGTTTTAGTATCGCCAGAAGTGATCTTTCCGCAATGATTACACCGTTATCCTCATCCTTCCCATCCCAAATGCTTGCATCCCCAATTGAAAATTGTGGACGGTCTAATTGATGGAAAGTTTTATGTTTGTGTTATGTATTGAAATACAGTCCTGTACAGGCTTAAGTCTTCGTTATATAGTGCTAGTTCGTTGATTTATTCTTCGGAGAATGAGACAAATCTACAGCACGACTACTGTTGCATCCAGCTCAGTGATCGGTGTCTTCGTATCCATCGGGGAGGGCGTTCACGTGTGAGTTGTGGAACAAGGAGGGTCCAGAGTGCATGGTGAATGTGAAGGGCGAGATCAGCTCCGAGTCGGGACAAGACCAGCTTCGTGTTGAGCGCGAAGCACGAGTTGAGCTATGGTCGAGTCTGCTGGTGAGCGGGGTTGCGGCCAGTCCCAAATAACCGGAGCAACGCCGGGTATGCAATATATTGAACCACACACATAACAAACCTTGTTGGTCTGGGCCACTTTGTGACCGGAGAGAGGGCTGGTGACCCCCATCACACGTGCCACGAGTACAACCGTAACCTCGCCATCAACTGCTATCACCACATGTGCCTCGTCGTCACGTTGACCACTTGCTCCCGTGCAACGTGCGCCAATTGCCCAGCCTTTCGACAGTCGATGCACTCATCAGGAGGATAACATAAACCGGCGCCCTGAGAGTCAAAGACTAAAACGATTCTTTTTCGAGATGTTCGACGGCCGTAGTAGCTAAAGCCAACGTTCGGGGCGCCCGCCCATGTGACACTACTGATTCCGAATGCGGCTTGCATGCGGGGCAGCACGCCGCCACGGACATGCACTCCATGTTGCTCACGAACTACAGAACGATCAGAGAGAGCACCGCTGCCCACGCCGACTCGTTCAAGGAGGCGGCGGAATGACTTGCTCTCGGCCAGACTTTGAATGTCTTGACGATGTGAGGTGGGTTTTTGACGAGTGCGACCTTCACTCTCGCCGCGGGGAACATCAACCATGACGACTAGGAGGACAACTCCGCTGGGAGTAGAAAGGAGTAGGATGAAGTTTGCAACAGCTGTGAGTATCTGACATAACACATTGCTTATACGCAGGAGAAAGCGACAAGTTCACTGATGACGAAGACCCCGGATTGCGCGTCCCGGGGTCTTAAATGGTCCAGTCAATGGAACTTTGTGTGACGTAATAAAATACAGTCCTTGACGACCTTACGACTGTGTTACATAGCACTAGTCCATTAATTTATTCTTCGGAGAATGAGACAAATCTACAGCGCGACTACTGTTGCATCCAGCTCAGTGATCGGTGTCTTCGTATCCATCGGGGAGGGCGTTCACGTGTGAGTTGTGGAACAAGGAGTGGTTGCCGTCGCCCCAAGGAAACTTCTGCAGGACAAAAATTGAGTCAGTGGAAATGTGATACAAGAATTGGTCTGTTTGTTCAGCTCGCCGAATTGGGCTCTTGGGTGAGTTAGTTTTAACTTCCAACACAATAATGCATGGCAGCTGAGAGTGTAATTGGAGAACGAGGAGGGATCTTACTTAGCTCCGGTTGCAGCACGCTACGACAACTATGCGTGCAGTGAACAACGCACGTAACAGAAAGCAGAGGCTTCAAATGTACTTGGAGGCCACTTCACTTAAAGAGGTACTTATACGTCTCTCTCCGAACAGGTTTAGGGATACTAACTCAAGCTGAGATCCCAACTAAAAAGCTGCCCTTCATTCAGCCATTCCATGGAAAACTCATCGTCAGCAAAAAGTACAGATACTTCACTCGTGTGGACTTTTTGCAGTGATTTAGGAAGAAACAAGCACTGTTCAAGTCAACAACGTCAATGCAACTATCTCAAACTCCGCCATATCAGACGCACCTTGATTTGGGTACGTTTTTTTCGGCACTCCGTACTTTTTTTATGGTGCGAGGGACACTGACTGTTCAAGACCACCGTGGTCATCTTGAGCCAGTTCCATGATGAAAGGTGCATCTTAACCCAGGTCTCAAGTCACGATTACCATCTGCCCAGCATCCAACAAATCGTGCTGGCATCCAATCAAAATCAGCACAAACAATTTCGTCGAATGGTGGACAAACAATCGGATGGAGATCGTGATGTGGGACCCGAAGCACTTGACGGCGGGAAACACATACGTTGCTTTTCAAGGCCATCAACTGAACCTCTGTCATACCCCTATTACATGCAGGTAGCAGCATTTCAACTTTGGGCTGGTTTCGGTGTACGTCTTGTCTTGAGCAAAGGCATTTCCACCCTCCCAATGGCCTCTCGACAAAATAAACTTTTGCTCTGTACTGACACCGACATCGATTGGTGTGATGAATCACGCTCGAAGTGAAGAAAACTCGGTCCACCTTGCACATGCAGCTCCGGAGGGATCACAAACAATGCCTCCATGACTAAGACCATCAGCATGATCACTAAAGAATGAAAACAAGGTGGTGTCACAGCACTATGCCAAGCGTACAATGCATCGCACGGAAGACACGGCTCATCTCTCCAAGCTGGCAGGAAAGTAAGAAGTTAGGGTTTGAATTTCGGGTACAGGAATGCACAGAAGCTGAGAGTGCAGTTCAAGCTGAGGTAGCGAGCAACGTCAACGTCCGAACAAACGTCGCTGCGATCGTTATATGATGAGGAGCGGTGCGATTATTTGTTATGTTGGGGTAGACACGACCGACTTCATTCTGGGGACAGCCCCCACCCTAGTCCAAGGCACTCTCGTCAAAGGAGACGTGCCACACCCTCAGCCTAAAGGAGAGGATTGCTGTCTTAGAGGAATTATTTCACCCAAAAGATGCCAACTGCGACGAGGCCGTTACTGTTGTCACGGGGACCTTGGTGAGGATTGCGTTAGCTAAAGCTTTGGGACAACAGAGCTGGTGCGCAATCATCGTCATCAGGGCGTTCAAGCTCTTGGGACTACCTGAGCAACTGAACACGTCATTCCTATTCCTCTTCTTCCTCATGACCTGTCTCGTATCCACTGGGCAGCGCGTTCACGTGGGGGTTGTGGAACAGCGTGTGATTCCCATCACCCCAGGGAAACTTCTGCAAAGTCTTGCTCGAACAAACAGCCACGGCGGCTGCGGCAAAAAAATTTCCTCACCTTCGACCTCAACCTGAGGTACTCGTAGGGGATGAACTCCGGTCTAGCGTGGGGGTCGTGGCCTTCCTTGGGCATGAAGGCATTGATGTTACCCAGCAAAATGGCAGGAAAGGCCGCGAAGAAGGTCAGGCGCTTCCACCGCAGCCAGCCGTCATCTGAGAGAGGAGCATGGAGTGGAACAGATGGGCATAAAACTGGCAGCTTCGAACAGAGTTTTTCCTCCTACCTGAGTGCGCTTCAGCGGGTCTTAAACTTTGGGCGGCCTCGGAGGAGAAGCCGCGGCCTGGGAAAATCTTCCTGAGCGCCCTGGACATCGCCATTATTCTCACTTCTGTCTACTCCAGTCCAGCCAGTACAGCAAAAGCTTCGAGCAGCTGTAGCTCTGTTGCCAGAAGGAATGGTCGACAAGAATCACTGTGACCAGATGCAGATCAGCTTGACCTTCACATCTCTTCGATTCTGGACACCGCGACAGCATTGGCGGCATCAGAGAAGAAGAGCGCGATGTTCAATGAACTGAACTTTGCCCAGGACGAAAGCTTACCTTCATTTTTGGGTCCCCGAGGTTCCAAGCTGGTCACGCTCCCTCTGCGTCGTACAAGGCTACAGGGCGGTAAAGGAAGAGGTCCACGAGAAGTAGTTTCCCATCAACCGGTCACTCATGACAAGAAAAAACGCAAAAAATGATGTTTTTGCACCCAACTATTGTTTTTTTTGGGCAGGAAACACCTCGAAAAGACTCTAAGCAAAGACCATGGCCAAGTTCTTTCACCGCTCACTCCAAAGCTGCTTATTCATGCTTCCTTGGCTGATTCTAAGCCGCGAATGCGCTCGGGATGTTCGCATCATTAGGCTCGAGCTTTGCTCATCGTCAAGCTCGAGCTTGAGCTAAAAAAACGTTCTGCATATATGGAAAGTAACGCTGCACAATGCGAGGTCGCGGGGTCATTTCAGCCCGAGAAGCGAGGCTGCAACGTGTCGTGTCAGGCCTGATCTGTTTTCTTTTCCTGATAGTCAAAATAAGCTAAGAATTGCATGCAGCACTTAAGGCCTACATAGAATCGAATGTTCTTAAATGCAATTGTCGTGAGTTTTATGATCAGTCAGAATATCAGCAATAGTTTAGTGGTGTTCGTTGCACTTTCGGATTGTTTGACTATGACGCTCGGGCCGGGCCCGATGCCACCTCTAGTGTGAGTCTCTGCTCTTGTGACCGGCCGGAGAAAAAGTTGGGGGAAGACGAGAAGACTAAAATCTCCTGGAAAAAAAAGAATTACTCGTTCTCCACCATGACTGCCCCGGAGAAGATGGAGGTGGACGACAAGCCCGAGAAAGGGTCCAAGGCTGCGCCCTCCAAGGACGAGGAGGAGCTGAGCGAAGAGGACCAAAAGTTGAAGGACGAGCTCGAGGTGTGCGTGGCCAGACTGACTGAGGACGATTCAAAGTTGTGGCCTGCGGCCCTCGAAAACCTCCGACGCCTGATTCGGGCCAGCACGACGTCGATGACGGCCGTGCCGAAGCCTCTGAAGTTCATGATTCCCCACTACGAGGCCATGGTGGCAGCCTACCGAAAGATTCCTGACGGCGCCGTTCGCCGCGAGTGTGCAGACATCCTCTCTGTGCTCGCCATGACCAGTGGCGCGGAGGAAGACGGAACAGGAGAAGAAGCTGAGGCAAAAGAGAAGAGTGAGGACAAAAAGCAGAAGAAGGATACAAATAACCAGACTTTGGAGTACAAATTACTGGGCAATTCTGACGCCGATAACATTGTCGGCTGGGGCCACGAATACGTGCGCCATCTCTCTGGCGAAATCGTGGCCGCCTTCAAAGAGCTGGATGAGTCCGAAGAAGACGATGAGACAACGACGTCGTCCGCCCGGCGAGAGCAACTACTGTCCTTGGTGAAGGCGATTGCGCCAGCCCAAATGCGTCTACACGCAGACACCGACGCCATTGACCTGGTTAGTGAGGTCGGAGAGCTGGGACTTCTGGAGGAGGTGGTGGATGAGACCACGTACAGGCGTGTGTGCCTTTACCTCACGTCCTGCGTGCCGTACGTGCCAGATCCTGAGAACGTCAGGCTCCTGGAGACCGCCCTCAACATTTTCCGGAAGTTTAAACAATTTCCTCAGGTACCTTTTCAATAATCATAAATGCCCGACCTCTTCCCTGTGACAAAAACGGTTTTCTTTTTGCATCAGGCCCTTCGTCTGGCGCTTCAGCTCAACAGGGCAGAACTCATCAAGGACATCTTCTTGGAGTGTCCAGACGAGCTGGTGCAGAAGCAGCTGGCGTACATGTTGGGTCGTCATCACTATTACTTAGCGGTGGACCAGGTGCTGTACGACGAAGCGGACGAGATCATGTCCAACACCCACCTGAGCAACCACTTTCTAAACTTGGCCCGCGAGTTAGACATCATGGAACCAAAGACTCCCGAAGACGTTTACAAAACACATTTGGACAACGTCCGACCTTTGGGAGGCTCGGGCGCCGGGATTGACTCGGCCAGGGCAAATCTTGCCTCCTCCTTCGTGAACGGATTCGTCAACGCTGGCTTTGGGAAGGACAAACTGCTTAGCGACGATGGAAACAAATGGCTTTACAAGAACAAAGTGAGTTAATTCGATGATCTGATCATATTGAACGAATTGAGCACCTTGAGTGGCCCTGGACAGGTACAATTTACTCATGCTCAAGCGCTGCAAGTGCGATTTGTTTTAGAAACTGTTCAGATACATGTTGACGCTTGGCCAGCATGTCCACCCGTCCATGCCCTCGATGCAACTACCTGGTTTCCAGAAATCAACATGGAGTTATTTCAGGAGCACGGGATGATGTCGGCCACTGCCTCCATCGGCCTGATCCTCTTGTGGGACGTGGACGGCGGACTCACTCAGATCGACAAGTATCTGTATTCGCCAGAGGATCACATCAAGTCTGGAGCGCTCTTGGCCACCGGCATCGTGAACTGCCGCGTCCGCAACGAGTGCGATCCTGCCCTTGCGCTCCTCTCCGACTACGTCAAGAACAACAGCAATGTGATGCGCATCGGCGCCGTCCTTGGCCTGGGACTCGCTTACGCCGGCTTCAACCGTGCTGAGGTGCTGGAGCAGCTACTACCCGTGTTCGGCGATCCCAAGAGTTCCCCCGAAGTTGTAGGCGTCGCCGCACTCTCAGTCGGATTGATTGCTGTTGGCTCGACCAACGGCGACGTCGTCTCAGCCCTCCTGGAGACGCTCATCGACAGGGCTGACGGCGACGGACTCAAGGATTCATTCGCAAAGTTTCTCCCACTAGGTGAGTGAATGCCGAGATGATCCGTGCGCGCTGGAAATAAATCCGGTGCCCACATAGTACAGTGTACAGTGCGTCGATCGCGTACTTGCTGCAGTTGTTCATCTTCTCTTGCACGAATGATTCCTATTTCTTTTTAAGGCATCGGTCTTTGCTTTCTCGGAAAGCAGGACGCGGCTGAGGCAACGATCGCGGCCCTGGAAGTGCTGTCAGATCCGTTCAAGTCCATGGCGATGACTCTGGTCGATGTTTGTGCGTACGCTGGCACAGGCAACGTGCTCAAGATTCAAAACTTGCTGCACATCTGTAGCGAGCACTACGAGCCGCCAGAGAAAGACGACAGCAAGAAAGATTCCAAGGACAAGAACAAGAAGGACAGCAAAGACGAGAAAGAAAAGGCTGATGCTGCAGTTGACCTCTCCATGCAACAGTCCGTCGCCGTTCTGGGCCTGGCGCTGATCGCCATGGGCGAAGACATCGGCTCAGAGATGCTGAGCAACCGCACATTGGGTCATCTGATGCGCTACTGCGAGCCCGTGATCCGACGTGCCGTCCCCCTCGCTCTGGGACTCCTCTCCGTCTCAAACCCCCAGCTGTCCATCCTTGACACACTGAACAAGTTCAGCCACGACTCTGACGCCGAAGTGGCTCACAATGCAATCTTCGCCATGGGACTGCTGGGTGCGGGCACCAACAACGCGCGCCTCGCCGCAATGTTACGCCAGCTTGCCCAATATCACGCTAAGGACTCGAACAACCTGTTCATGGTGCGCATCGCCCAAGGTCTGGTTCATATGGGCAAGGGGACCCTCACGCTCAACCCGACCCACAGCGACGGCCACCTCTTGTCTCCCGCGGCCGTGGCAGGGTTGCTAGGCTGCGTCATCGCGTTTCTCGACGTCAAGAGCACGATCCTTGGCAAAAGCCACTACCTGCTGTACTGTCTCGTCGCAGCCATGCAGCCACGAATGCTCGTCACCTTTGACGAGCAACTGCAGCCGCTGCCCGTGTCTGTGCGCGTCGGACAGGCCGTGGACGTGGTTGGGCAGGCGGGCAAGCCCAAGACAATCACCGGCTTCCAGACGCACACCACACCGGTGTTATTGGCATGCGGCGAGAGAGCAGAATTGGCCACCGAGGATTACACGCCGCTCACTCCCATTATGGAAGGATTCGTGATTCTCAGAAAGAATGAGTAAAACTAAGAGTCGTGTATTCCTCGTATTATCGTACATTACATATACAGCACAGTAGCACCAACTACGTGATGCTAAATTATACTGTCAAGTGTCCGAGTTCTTAATCATCCTCGCCGTCGCTCCTCTCCTGGATGGCCCTGGTGGAGCAGATGCAGTTGGAGTCGCGCGGTTGTAGATCAAGGCCTGGGGGTCGTGGCACCAGCAAATCGAGCCTCCTCTCCAGAATGATGTGCACCCCGAACAGGCTGCCGCGCAGCGTCGGTGCCCGCCAGTGCCGCCATGGGTGGGATGACCAATGGCACCTCGAGGAGGTCGATCTGTCCGTGCGGGTTGTTGCATCAACTCTCTGAGATGGCCATAAAGGTCACCACTGCCTTCGAAAGACTCTACAGAAAGGGACGAAAGAACCGCCACTGGTAACTGGCGCCTTGTCTTCGTGTAGACCCTGGGAAACCCCAACCAGGAGTATCCCAGTGACGTCCTGACCAGCAGTACGATCGAATCCGCGTCCTTACGGACCCCCAAAGTGACTCTGCCTACCCATGTCAGTCCAAAGACTGTTTCCACTAACCTGGAGCAATCTAACCAGATCTTTGCGCTATCCCAGGTGATGACGTCTTGGCCAGTGACAAAGAAGTTCGTGACCTGTCAGACCCCTACCGGCGGAACCCCATCACCCCCGAGAAGGCCAGGGCCCTCCGGAGAAAGAACTACTTGGACATCTGCAGGGAAGCTGTTAGAAAAGGAGTTGTGTGACAGTGTTTATTTCAAGAACTTTGGCACTATTTTTTTTTACTCGTGTATACTGCGAGTAGGCCTAAGCTAAATAGAGGTCAGATTTTAAGTGGATATTTTGTTTCGGTTGTTGTATTCTTGGTGACTCTCTCTAAAAACCCTTGCTAAATTCACTGCATCATAGCCAAATTGTTTAAGCTGGAGAACACTACATATAAAGTGACGAGAAAAGGTATGGTTCTTGGTAATAGCACTTCAGGGCTACCATTGAGCACTTTGACATAAATGATCTGGGGTAGATCTTGTTGGATGGAATCGTTCTTTGAGGGTATCGATTCCTGGGTATCTTCTAGCTTACGTCTGACTTCTTCAGTCTCTTTTGCTGGATGAGGGGAACAATTTTCACTGGGCTTATCGAATAGTTCCTCAAATCTCAGATAGGGAGTCTCTTTGTACTGAAAAAGAAGTATTGAGTGGATGAGTCTGACTTATATGAGCTGTTGTACCATTCTATACCTTTATGATTGGCTTTCTGCCGTGTGCTAGGCAAAGGCTGTTGTGGTTTCCTCTGACCATGATCCTCTGCACTTTCTCGGCCAGTTCCTGATCGCCTTCCCAGTTCATGGAGGCGATTTGATGTGCAGCGACAGTAACATGTCAGACATAAAAGTCCTAGGAAACAAGCGATTTCGGCAAGAACATACAGCAGCTCCGTCTAAGTCTAAGGCAGGTCCAGCATGCGCACCTGTAGTCCTT
>JAAUXU010080154.1_pt1 | contig 34717 bp, 34 predicted proteins | sample 7278151 | NCBI WGS metagenome assembly JAAUXU01 (sample SAMN14350113, study PRJNA611818) | marine sediment metagenome | isolation source: surface marine sediment (1.8m) | place: French Polynesia: Moorea | collected 2018-08 | reverse complement strand
ATGTGCTGATTGCCAGGGCAACAGCGACGCGCACACAGTGACATCAATTGGCTGCTTCAAGTCTATAGAAAAAGTTCATGGAAGCCATTTTATTCTTATTTCTGAAGCTTCAGACAAAGTTCGTGCTGTTCTTTGATTCTTTACATCGTGTGTGTTTCTTGCACCTTCCTGCTCAAAATAGACTCTTGGATAATTCTTAGGTGAAATTTTGTGATGGAGACTGAAAAACAATTCTCGAAGTGAGCACATAAAAATGCTTCACGGTGCGACTGAGGCTTTTTCCTTTGTGAAAGCTACAGTGTGAGTCAAGAGAATCAAGGCAGGAGCCTTTTTTGACTCACTCAGTTGGAAGCATTGGAAAGTTGCTGGCTCACTTACACTGTTTATTCTTATTCATCTCATGTGCAGAGAAAGCAGATGCATCGTCTGGTCCATTGAAGTGTTATTTACTGTAGCGCGCGTGCAGCACATGTATATTATGCTTGTATACAACAATTAATTGAGCTTTTGCAGCTGCACGTTTCACAGCGTAGGCACCGCCGCTGGGGAGCAAAAATACAACAGTCTTTGCGTGCTCTCGCTGAACATCATCAATGAAAAGATATACCTTTTTCTGTGGTTCTGGTTCTTCCTGTTGGCCGCCGTCACTGCCACCCACCTGTTGTTCAGGGTAGCGGTCATTGCCATCCCGTTCACCAGGTAGGAAGGCGGGGGTGGATGGGTCAGGTCGGAACATTTGATCCACCCATTCACGCAACCACTCACTCGTGCAGGTCCTTCCTGATCTTGGTCCGTGCACGCATGTTCAGCAATGCCGACATGCGCACGGTCCGCAAGATCCTGTCGAGGTGCTACCTAGGAGACTGGTGGGTGCTGTATCAACTGGGCAGAAACTCAAACACACATTTCTACAGGTGTGAAACAACTCATTAGTATGGTTCATTAGCTATACGTGTCAATGTCTTAGATTCCTTCTCCGCTACATCGAAATGAGCCTCAGTTCGACCACATCCAGTGGGATTAATGGCAACCGAAGAAGAAGAGTTAGGTAAGCTTGTTGAAGATGTCAGACAAGTAATATTGATGGAGTGATCCATTATCATATTTGCATTTGGCGTCCGCCACACTGTAGATTGCCTGAAGCAAGTACTGGAGGTGTTGTATTAAATGTCATTGACTGAGTTAGATACCTGGACGAGGACGTGGGCAGCCAGGAGGACGAGGACGATTCCATGGTAGAGGAGTCGAACGGCATTCGCAAGAGGAATGTGGATGACGGTGAGGAACAGAGGAAGAAGAGAAAGCACAAAACCAAGATTGCAATGCCTTACACCGTTTGACGCTTAACAACCCGATAAGAATAAAGGACAGCCACTCAGTACTGATAATGCAATTCATTCAGTAGCACAACTAACGGGCGCTCAGCAACCACACTGCAGACACATGTTTGGGGTGGTCCACAGCTTCAATGCTTATGTACTGAACAATAGTGACAAAACTTAATGTCCGATTGACTTCAACCGACTCAACCTCAAGGACAATACCTACAGGGTTGGATTGTTCCTAATGAGCGGGTTCCTGTCTACCCTGATCCTCCGCCTGAGGAGGGAACCCCCGGACTCTGCTTCTCCGGATGCGTAGGGCGCCCCAAACTCCCGTCCATGGACAAGAGCGTCATTGCGGGCATAATGACCAACATGGACCAACTGGGGGTTCAGCAGCCGGAGAAGAAGTGCACTCTGTGCACGTGGTCCGGAGGAGCCACCTCTGGGGTCCGGGGGAGGTTGCGTCAGTTCCCCCAAAGAGTTTCCGACAGTTTCATCATAAAGAACCCATTTAAAAGGTGAAAACTGGTCTTTTTGGTGCGGTTCTCTGGCGGTTGCTGCACTTTGAGCGCTTTTTCATCAAAGTGAACAGCAGCTCATGATGCTGAGCCTCGTCAAGCTTTGTGTGAGTGACCAATTCCAGATGAAGATTCCATCTCAAAAGCTTTCAGTGCAGCCTGGGGAGTCCACTTTGCCGCACTGCATTTTTTCGACCAGTTCTCTTCTATGGAAGGTCTTACTGATGTTGATCATGGAAACGGCAGTTCTTTGTCTCAAAATTTTTCTAGCATCCTCTCCCTATCACATGCCCGGGATGAAATTGATGTTGAAGCTGTCAGACTTGTTCCGGCGCCGGCTTCTACCTAATTTGCACCTGCTGCCATGATTCGTTACTGGTTAGTTGAGTTATGAAATACAGTCATATATAGATAATCGCAGTTCCGATCAGACCTTAGCTTCTTCGGTTCATTCAGTTATTCTGACCCAGAAAATTTGTCAAGGACACTAAAAATCTTGGCCGAACCATCTCATTCATATCTCGAGCAAAATCATTGTGACCCAATGAATGAATCTAACGGTTTAGATTAGACAGAAAAAAATGTCAATCTTGAGTGATGCCCTGCTGCAAAAGACGCACGATTTTCGGAATATGCTTATTTACACTCTGGAGGGGAATATTCTTACTCTATATTTCCCTCTCCACTGGGACACATTTTGATTCGACACTGAAACTGTGGCTGCCTCAGCCATAATCTCGTCCGTCATGAGCGGTTTCTCCATCATTCGTGTGAAGCATGAACCGTGAGTCACTTTTTGCCCTGCATTTCTCAATTGTAGGTGCCATGATTCCAAAAATCGAGTGTTGATTGTCAAGTTAACGACGCATAATGTGTACTTATATCTCACTACAGTCGGAGTCCACTGCAGTAACTACAGTGGCCTCCGCCCAGTGTTTGGACTTGGATGCACTCGGGTACATATGGCACAACAATATGCGTCGTTAGCATACAGCTGTTCTATTGATTGTGAGTCATGTTGAAAGTTATATTGAAAGTCATGTGAACTTACTTTCCTGCTGACAAAAAGCACGCACGGTGTCTAGTACAGCGATGCAATCCTTGGCTACGTTTCCTGCTGCTGGAAGCCATGATGATGGCACACGGATCAGATGACAATGTATTTCTTTAACTCGTTCCTAGTGAACAAGAGTGTTTCAAGGCTCGCTGGAGAATTAGTGAAATCTGCTTTGTGAATAACTTATTTTTGGTCAAACAAATAATCTTTGTTCACTTCACGAGGAAAAAGGGAACACTCAAGTCGCCATGGAGAAATCGGTCAGCAGCAAAATTATAGTTCCACTGTAATGAGACTGGCTACAGCCAGGCTCGACTGTCCTCGAGGTCATTTTGCTGCCCTCACCTTTTCAAAGCTATCCTCGGCTGAGCTTTCAGCGATCAAGACTCAACGCACTGCAAATTTGTGAGTGCAAATGCGCCCTTTGAGTGAGCAGCTCTGAAACGTGATCATCGCTCACCTGTGCACACAATTGCCGGAACAAAGAGGCAGCTTTTGCCATTGTCTGACGGACGCGCCCGAAATCTGGTGCTCACCGCCTTTGCCAATACCAGTCAGACAAAAAGCAGCGCTCGACATATTTGTTGTTCGTTCATTCATGTTGTCGTCACTACTTCTTCTCGTCTGTGCGTTCTTGGAGGCGTCAGCGTCGCCCATGGGGTTGTCCCTGTCGCCCTCCTGCACGGACCTCATGGGCTCGTCAGGGAAGCACTTCCAGGATGCAGACGGGCGTTGTGTCATCACCCAGATCTCCATGAACGCTGTAAGAGTTGCCAGCAACGTCAAAGACTGTGAAGGTTGAGAAGTACCGGGACGGTTTCATCTCATCATGCTCATAATCCTTAGCCACTCATGACCTTACGTGCTTGGAAGGCAGGGTCACTTTTCAGTTTGTCCAACTGCATGGGGGTCTTCATACTCCCAGAGCTGTTTAATCCAACAGGAATCGTAGATCTTTTCTAGACCTCCTTGGTATGTGCAAAATGGACAATCTGACGCAAATTCATTCACAGACAAGTAGATGATGGACAACTGCTCAATCCAAAATCACGGTATTGTGCTACTTTAGCAAAGTGCTGTTTGTAGTCTAACGTGGAGCGCGCGTCACCATGGTCGTTGTAGAGGGCACCACCGTGGTCGTCGTGGGAGCAGCTGTTGTAGTCATCGTCATTGCTGCCATCGTCTTTCTGAGACGTGTGAATCACTTCACACGTCACGTCTGTGTGATCACTTCACACACTTTTGGCCACTTTATGCATTTCATTTCATTCTCATCCTCACTCGTCCTGACCACCCCCAAAATAGGGACGTAGTTCTGTAGCGTGTGGGAATGAACTGAAGAGTCTATAAGTGAAAGTTTTCGAATTCATTACGTTACACATCTCAGAGGACATGACTTCCCATAGTTTCTCTTGTTGGCCTGAGCCCAACCAGGTCTTTTTGGCAGAGACTGCATTACATCTAGCCTTGAAATTTCACTCATTTACATTCTTGTTCAAACACCCTTTTCATGTGTTAGTCTGAGCAAGTAGCACTTGGATTTGGCAACTCTCGAGCCTTGACGACTCGTCCAGACCCGAGAACTGCATAATCCGGAAGAGAGAGTAAAGGCCTTGCCCAGACTGGTGTTGTTTAACGTATATGACATCAGTTTACATGGATTTTATAGCTCAAGGGCCATGAAGTCGAATGTAGCGGGATTAAGTATAATATAACAGTCCTGATCAAGTGCACAAAAGTGAGCAGTAAACTTATATCACAGTGCATATTACGTGCTATGATTTTTGCATTTGGCATTGCTCCAGTCGCTCCGATCGCCCCTGCTACGGCTCTGGTCACTCCAATCGCTGCTTTGGCTGCTCTGATCTTGCTCCGCTGGCGCTGATCGTCATTCAACGGCTTCAGTCACTATGACTGTGTCACTGCAGGTCCCATATATGGGTGGTCATGATTCTTTTGTGTCGCATTGGCAGTCCTGATGTCTACGTGTTCTCAGTACCAGAGCAGGGCGGAAAGACATCCTTATTATGAGATAAGGATTATGAGATATTCTGGACCTCCTTATTATGAGATAAGGATTATGAGATATTCTAGACCTCCTTATTATGAGTGTAATGAATGCAAAATGGATATTCTAACCTAAAGTACTTTAGCACACGCTCCTGCTGCTGCTGTGCTGTAAAGTGCTATCTGGCTGCACTGTGGTAGTACATAAAGATATACATCGTTATGATGCAAAGTTTACTCTATCTCAAAATGTGTTGACCTTATAGCACGGCCATGTACACCGTCCTTGCTGTATATAATGTCACGGGGGGAAAGTGCTATAATATTCTGGGTGATAAGTTCTTAGAGTTGGATTTTGTTGTCAAATGAGTAGAGGAAACACTCAGACATGACTTCCACAAGTTTGGTCAAGGTTTGCCAGCCCACTGTAATGCTTTACGAGTGCTGAGTTGGAGGGTGCGCTGTGTCACATGCAGTTGATTTCTGATGCTTTTGGTCACTGTTCCTTGGCAGAAATTGATAAAACTTTCTGGGGGTTGTCGCCATCCACGACCCCAGTGCCACATGCCAAAGATGGCATCCTCCAGATCATCCTTTTACGTCCTATGTGGCCAAAGCACCTTGTTCGTGTACAACATCATCATCACCGTCAACGAGCACATACACTCAGCGGTAGCAGTGGCAGCAGAACAAGGGCACGACGTCCATCGGTGTCGCCTGTCCTTGCTGCTACTGCTGATGCCGCCGTGTGTCCGTGCTCGTCCCCACCGTGTTCTTATGGCAGATTTGTGTGCTTCTAGACTGACGCCAGGGCAGCCTGTGCCAACCAGACAAATGGTCGTGGGGGTCTCCTTGATGTCACTGCCAAGAATGTCACTGAGACCATCTCAGTGCTGGGCCTGAACAACCTCAATGTATGTCAGATGCCAGTGCGGAGAGAGGTCATTTTGGGTCATGATCTACTGCTTTGACAGGACTTTGTCTGGTTGCCTGCTATCGGCAATGGTGACAAGTGGGTCCAGGAGAAAGACACAACTTCAGTTTTTGAGACCACACTCCAGTACCACCCGGGCCAGTGTCTCCTAGTCTTCCTGCCGCAGAGTGGGAAGCCAAGGTTCAAATTGAGCATGAGGTTCTGCTGGCGGAGGTTCTTTTCAGTCTGTGCCATTCGGTAAGTGCTGCAACAACAACACACACAATGACAACAACATAGATTAATTCTTTGTTCTGGATGTCAGGAAAGATGCTGGCAACAAGGAGACACTGATCAAGACCGAGACGCCAAAGGGGCCACTGCAAGGTCAATATAATGCCAACACTGGACCCGCTGATCCACTGATTGGCAAGAAGAATATCTTGACCAGCAATGTCACCAACAAGGAGCCAAGTCCTGACTTGAAGCCGCCTTTGCCTGACAGTGGCAGCCGTCCCACATTAACTAAAATTAAAGAGGACGACAGCATTCTGAAAGTCCACTCCACCAATCAGACTGATGACAGCAGCATTCTCGGCACTGGTGGTGGCTTCCACACTGGCCGTGATCACGGGGGACTGAAGGCTGAACCTCTCAAAATCTTGGGAAATGATGCTGCTCTCGGCCAAGATACTCTTGGCAAAGACTCTGGCGGTCCTACAGGAAAGCTGACATCTGGTTTGGGAAGCAAACACAGACCAGCAGAGCTCCAGAACTCAAACGGACCCTTTAAGGATGAGAGCAATGAAAGGAAGAAAGACAGCAACAGCATCCTTGCTGAAGGCTCCGATACCAAGAACCAGGCAACCAATAGCAAAAAAAGTCTTCTTGCAGAGCTTCTTCTTAATGCCCCTGCAAAACCGTCCAGCCCTGTAACATCCACTGGAGATGCTCCTGAAAGATCCACAAGTGTCAAGACTTCGGAAGAAAACCTTGCAGCCCGTAAGGATGGTGCAAATGTTGGCTTCTCCCACACCCACAAATATGCCTTGAGGGGGCGCGGTAAGAACCAGGTGAAGGTTGCAGTGGATCCATCATCGGATAAGAAGAACAGAAGTGGAGAGGAAAGGGACAGCTCTGTCATAAAAGAGATCAACTCCCCAAGGACAGCACATGACGACACCATAGGCAAGGCTGTTTAAAGGAGCACTGGGATGACCGAGAGGGAGTTGAACAGCTTGGCAAAGCCTATGGTCAAGAATGGTGCTATTCACAAGGTACAGGTTGTACCGATCAAGCTCAACCTGCTACATTTATAGACTACTCGTCTACTACAACACATGAGTTCTGTACTCGATTAAAAGTGTAGTGTAAGAGAACGTGATGCCTGCAATTGCACAACACAGTTTGTGTCACTCATTTAGTTTCATTATGCAGGGATCACTGCATTTTTCACTTTGTCTCACTCTGCCCTCTGGTTTCACCTGGTCAAGTGGTGTTCTTTGTGCTTGGCATACGTAGTGGGTCAGCTGTGCATTTTCATAGTTAAGTAAAGTGATGATCCAGTTCATTGAAAGGATGCACCAAGTCACTATGAAGTTAACTAGGGTAAGCAGTGATGCATTGAGATTATTGCGTATAAGTCCTGGCCATAAGTAATTGCGTTGAGCATGACATTTTCTCATACCCTGCACTGAAATATGTTGAGGTCAACATGAAGTGACGTCATGCCCAACGCAATTACATGCGGCCAGGACTGTACTTACCTCTCGTCCCCACCCACTGAAGCAGTCACAATGCCAACTATATTTAAGTTGCCAGTCAACTATCCAGACCAAGAACGCCATCTGGCTGCTTCATCGAGCTCTCATGACATGACTGGGCAGTGCAGGCATGTTATGTGACCAGCAGCACCACCTGAAAACTTCTGGGTTGACTTGCAGGTTCAGTCAGTGACATTGGATATAGCAGCAAACAGAATGCAGTGACGAATTTTCAGGTCCCAAAATTTCGGTTCATGAAGGAGGGCATTCACACTACCTATTGCAGCCTGTTGGAAGCTTAGGGAAGAGCAAAAAAAGTTGGGGAAGGCAGATTTTTAATGCTTAACTCTTTGAATCCTGCTGTACTGACGTGAAGTGCCCCCTATACTCTAAGAGTAGGGTGCGAGTAGTAGGTAAGAGTAGTACCCTAAGAGTAGGGATGTAGCGTTTTGTTTGATGCGTCCAGCCGTGTCAATACTTTTGACCACGTCTGCAGTCTCAGCTTGGTGTTTCACCCTCCATTACGATGCTCTTATCATGTAGCATTCCTGTCTATGCTCTAGGCCGAAACAAATTCCACTGGGGTATATGAGAAACTCAATAAGGCCGGAGAACCGGCCACTGGAATTCAAAGGATCAAACAGTTGATACAGTTTGCACAGCGAGGTCCGTGATTAATATCTGGGTGTGCCTAGTACAGAAAGCGACAAGCCTAGAAATGAAAACTCGAAAGAATGCAGCGCAATGCTTACTTTTCAAAACAATTTCTCCCATACTCTGCCGAAGCTCGTGATATGTCCAACCTGGTGCGCTTGGGTTTGGGTCTAGCTTTCTGTAAGAGTTGAACAAGACGTTTTTTGCCCAATCATGCTTGGTGAAGCATGTTTGTCGCTGTCCTGATACAAATCAAAGTTGTGGAGTACGATCTGCAACTTCGGAAATGGTGTAGCAATGGACGGTCGGACAAACAGCTGCAGAGCTATGACATTTAAAGTTTTATGTGTTTAAACCATATGTTTGAAGTGATGTGTCTAATGGAACGCATCAGGTCATTTGCGTGTAATGCACAGTAAAAAGAACTTTTAGAGCTTAGTCTGCGATTTCTGACACGGTGTAGCAATGGACGATTGCACCAACGGTTGCTGAGACATCAGCAGTTGAAGTTGACACTGTCAAGCTTTGTGGCCGCTGAAAAGGGTGGCGCCAATTGAAGAGGATATATTGAGGGGCGCTACCATGACTGTTGAGTTTTGCACGTCACTTGGCCGCACCTCCATTATGGTGGTGCGAGCACATGTCCTATCCTGGTACAAGTGTGAGTTTGAGACCTGCACAGTTTTTTTGCAGCTTTTGCTTCCCTTCCCCTTCCAAGCGAGCATGCTGCAAAAATTGTCACTTCATGCTAAGGCTGGGCGATACTCGTGTCGGTATCGGCAATACCGATACTCACCCTGTATCGTGTATCGACTCGGCAAGTTGAATATCGTATCGTGTATCAGTAAATGCCATCAACTCACGCTTGCTGACCACAATCAAAACAAAACAAAAAACTGGACGAAGTTGGGCAAACCAGGCCTGCTTTGCTTTCTCTTCTTCTTCATTGTGACTTCTCAGTGAGTATTGTCGCGGACAAGTTTTTTGACCAAATGCGATACACGACATGTGTTTTTATACACATTTAAGGTGACTTGATATTAGATCCGGTTTTTTAGTTGTTCACAGACTTCAAAATCAGGCGTAAGAGCTTCAAACAGTAGCTGAAGAGATAAGACCTTGTGGGTGCTAAAAATTGAAGGATGAAAAAAAGGAAAGTATTCGGAGAAAATGTAAAATGCAATTTGTGTCATCTCAGCTTTTCTCATATTTTCTTAAATTCTAAGGTCTGCTTATTTGTCCATACTGGCATTGAGTCCGCTAAATGATGAATGACTCTCAGATGTTGAGACAAATTGTCGACATCAATACAGTGATGTACATCTCCAATCATGAGCATGGCCATTGGGTGAGAACACTTCTGACCCACCATGTAGTACAAGAAGAAAGTCCTTCAAATTCATAGAGGAGGTACGAGGTGTGCGAAACGCGGCTGTGGTCGACAAGATGGGTGATGTGGTGTAATGAAGAGGACTCAGTTTAAGCCTTAGGGAGGTTGAGAACTACTTTTCTTACCCTGCTTCACTGAGTCGGACCTCTCTTTATCCTGTTACACAATCATTAATCACGGATCTTAAGGACCAATCCACTCCCGCCTTCCTGCCCTAAAAAAATGGTCGTATTGGGCTGTTGCTCCATTGTCAATCAGCTGAGGCTGTTTCAAATGACGGCCAAAGCAGGCCAGCTGAGGCATGAGACACTATAATGTCTACATGCTTAGTTGTCCATGCTCACAGTGGAGGATGAGATAAATTGTAAATATTTGTGTTGTTTCTGGCAAGGTCCAGCAGTGGCATCAGTCAACTTTTTGTGCCCCTTTATCGGGCTTTGGCTGGTCGAAAAAATCGACGGGAGGAAACTTTTACTTGGCCCTCTTTGGGGAGTTGTATTGTCTGTAGGTAGAGTCACCGACAGAAAAAATAACATTCCCCTATCTCTTATCACCAGAATCTCTAACGTAAGGGAATGGCCACATAAAGGGGGACATAATTGGCCGCAGAAAACTATGTTATGAATTGTCATTGTATGTTGCACATGTCTCACATTTTGCTGCTGTTAGTCAGAATGAAACACGCAGGGTTTTAGAGCACATGTGAAATATGTGTTTTAGAAGATGATCCTGATTTGTTGCGAGGAATCAGAGATTATCGGAGCACTGGGACCAAAGGTAGTCCTCCGAATAGCCCAGATTTGAATGCACACATTGGAGATGTAAACGTAGAGAAGCTCCTTGGACTCTAGACTAGTCCAGGAACAGTTGATGACCTAAAGGAGTCCGAGGAGGATGGACGCCTTAAACGAGCTAAATTACTTAATGACACCTTGCCAATAACGGAGTTTAGCTTGCTATCCATGAGTCAAGGGGGAGTGAAGTCCCCAAGAGCGCCATGAAACTGCAACTCGGAAATAGCCCATGACTTGTTGGCTTCCTCAATGGAGCACGTGGCACAGAAGTCCAATTTCTCATTACCTGTCTGTCTCCTATTGCCCTAACTGGAGCAAAGGGTTTGGAAGACCAAGGAGACGAATGCCAAGCAGAGGACTTTGCTTATCCCTCAATGGAAATGGAGTTTGAGCAGGCTATGGCACTTGACAACGTCTGGCGGCAAAGGCTGGACGACCTTGACAAGCCGTCACTCCCACTGAAGGCTACCGTCAGCCGCTGCCACAAGCAGTAGTCAAGAAAATTGTGATCAGTAGAAAGAGCAAGCAACCTTCCAACGAGGTTGGCACTGGCACCATGCTGGCACCAGCAACGCTGGACATGGTGCTGATGCAAGACAAGGGCTGGTACTTCATGGATGCCAAATTTCGTGCAACTGTGCCCTACACCTTACCGTTGGAGCCAAATCTGTCGATAACAAATTTTGCATCTGGGACAGTGATGGCTGATGAATAGCAAGTAGGAATCTCAGAAGCATCTGCAACAGACTCTTCTGTGGCTTGAGATATATTTACTTTACAAGTGATTATGGTACTCAAGACCCCAAGATTAGTGCTTACATGTGATTATCTGTTACCCAGACGCGTTAAGCGCTCTGGCCTCAGCTGCCTTGGCATGAAGTCCTAGAGAAAAACCTCTGTAACTGACAATAATGCGCTCAAATGGATGTTTTTTCGATTGAAAATCAAGCTCCCTTCATGCTCAAAGTCTGGTCGAGAAAGTCAGTTGTTCCTGAAAGAATCTGCCGTCGCATGAAGCAATACAATGGGCGTTGCCCTCCGATTTTGGTCCAACCGTGTTCCGGAAATTTGGTCCACGTCTAGATTAAAAAAATCTGCATGATCGACGACCTGAAAGCCAAAGAGCGATGAAAGTTCTGACTGAAAAATCATCATGACGACAAGTGGACAGAGGTCATTGCTCATCCCGCTTGCAAACAGGGACAGGAAAGAAATATTTGAAACTACCAAGAAGTCGAATACAGTATCGAACATCGTCGCATTTAACAGATCTTTAATCTTCTGTCTCTGGCTGCGGCTCTCATCTTTTGTTGAACGTCCTTACAAGTACTTTCAACATCACTGTCACTGTGAGCAGCACTTGCAAAAGAACTTAAGAAACTCCGTGAAAACCATTCTAACATGTAATTCTCTTGGTTGCTATTGCACACATCCATCATGAAGACATTGAGGTCCAGGACAGCATCGTCTGTGTTCTCATCAGTATGGAAGGACCAAGTTGATCGGCTCCTATTTCCACATTATGCCTTGGACGAGCCGTTCTTATTCAAGGGCGGCTCTTAAACGTGACTTTACGTTAGGTTAGGGAATGCTAAAATGAAGTTACGCTGTCGTTAAAAGTCAACATCAGCTTTTTCGTTACACTCGGGCTGCTTATTTACTCCAGGCCTAAAAATATGGAACCCTTGGCGTTATTGTCGCCTGGGGAAAAAATGCGACAATTGGGTAATATTTTTCAGTTCTTGGGGACGATGAAACTTTACTAGTGCTTACGCGCTACCCACTTCATTGGGTGGAAAGAGTGGCAAAATATTAAGTGCTGCATGTGCGCGTGAGTGTGTGTGTGTGTGTCTGACACCACATGCTTCGCGCTCACCGCGCACTTCGCCTCCACCGAGTGCTTGGCGCTCACCACGGGCTCTGCCGCACAAAAGTTTGAAACCGACCACGCAGAAGCTGTTGCAGTCAGCCATGCCAGAGCTTTACATTGGCCGCGAAGGGACACAGACGGACACACAGACAGACACATGTACTTACGGCCCTCGCATCATATAACAGATTATCGTGTTTGACATCACTCTGGCCCCACACAGCCAATTCTGCCCACACTGACCACTCCAGTGCTTCTAGGTTCGACACAGATGAGATATCTGTGGTTTCTGCTGGATATTTTTTCGGGGGAAAGAAAAACACAGACGTTAAGCTACATATTACAGGACATTTATGAGGCACTGGCGCTTTTGCGCTCCTCACTTCATTGGGTAGAAAGAATGGCAAAAATATAAAGATAAGTATAACAAAAATTTGTGTGTGTCCATCTGTCTGTCTCATTACAGCTACCGTTCTCGGTCAAAACAAGGATCTCAGACAAGTCACTTTGCCTTGCCCGAACGACTTGAGAGATTAAAGTTTCCGACTTTCCGTGCTCCTCATATGCATACAGTAATAACCACTCATTAGGATGGTCTTTGTTCATTCAACTTTAGATGCTCTTGACTAAACTCTTCATACTCCCATGTAGTTTTTTTTTACTCTTTTAGGACCCGCAGGAAGCAGTTGCAGAGAAACCCCTCCTGCAGGGGAAATCAATCCTGTCAACAATTCTTGTAGCCATAAGAAAGAGTTGAGGAAATCTCCGTAGATTGTAGCACTATATTATCAAAGTTTTGACTACTGTGACCTGTCAGAGGCCTGATATAGATTTGACGCGAACTTTCTGCTCTCCTGTGCTCTCTTATGTACCGGGAGTAGAACATATGAAACCCATTAATACTCACTCTCACCGACACTTTATAGTACGGGTGGGGAGAGCAGCTGCCCAGGCAGCCCAGCTCGGCCCGCACTCTGAATGAATATTTCTAACAGTGCTACAAAACTTGTGAAATTGATTACGAATTCCATCAATGTGCGGAATTTTCCTGCCCTTGAATTTCGTCAGTTGACGAGTTGCGTCCTTTTGCCCTGGTATTGTTGTAGGGCCTTATTTTGCACTCGCACTCTGGCAAATGCAGCACTGTTAAATTGAATTGTCACGCGTCTTTGTTAGACTGCTCATGTCTTGGCTTCTCAGTTCGTCGGCTGCGATTTAGTGCATTGATGTAGGGTATTTGAGACAAATCTTGATCATTGTCCTGAAAATCAGAGCCCAAACCTACCACTCAATCAGTGCATCGATCAGTTCTGTCCCCCTGCTGCTATCACCTTTCTTGGGCTCCTTCATCCCACGTAAAACGTGATCGAGGCGTTGCCACATTGTTCCTCTCCATCACACCTTTCTCCTGAAGGCAGTCCAATCCCACCTCGATCCCCTGGACGCTTGGATTTGAATGATATGTTGAAATGCAGGTACAAAATTGTTTTATTCCCTTCGCCTCAGCAGCCAGCCGAAGTGACGGTCAAATCTACCTATGTATATATGAAATACCCTATAGTAGCATTTAAGAGCCGCCCTTGCAAGAGAACCGCTCATCCAAGGCATAATTTGGAATAAGAGCCACACTGCAGCAGATCAACCTGGTCCTTCGATACTGATGAGAACATAGGTGATGATGTCCTAGACCTTGATGTCTTGATGATGGATGAATGCAATAATAACTAAAAGAACTAAATGTCATAAAGATTTTCACTGAATCTGTGGAGTTCTTTGGCAAGGGCTGCTTGAACTCACAGTGACAGAAATGTTGAAAGTACTTCTAACAATACCCCACGAAAATAAGAGCCGCCCTTGAATAAAAGCCGCTCTCAAAGAAGAGCCACAGCCAGGGACAGAATGTTAAATGAGAGCCCGGCTCTTAAATGAGGTAGACCTGTCGTGTGTCTATTTGTCTGTCTGTCCTCTGTGCATGGGCAAACCACTGGATAGATCTGGACCAAATTTGGCATGGAGCTGTCCAATTACCCCAGGAAGGTTATAGGCAGGTCAACCCTGACCTCAGAGGTCACTTGAGGTTACATCTTATGGCCAAAAAGTTAAATTGCCACTTTCAGGCAAAAGGAGGCTCCAAATCAAGAAAGGTCATAAAAGCAAAGTTGCTCTGCATCCCCAAAAATGGGTGACCAGATGAGGTTGGACCTGACCTCCAAGGTCCTTCAAGGTCGCAAATTCAAGTTGAAGATATTGGGTTTGTGAAATAAGTTCAACCTCAACTTAAAGGACCTTTGTGGTCCGGTCTGACTTCATCCAGTCACCCACTTAAAACCTACACCTGTGAACACCTTCTGTTCTTTTGGGTACCTCAGCTATTCTGGATAATCTTATTTCCCTGGCAATGCCGGGAACCTTTACTAGTATGTTATAAGGCAGAAAACCAGACAACATTTGGCCAAGATACATTTTGCCTCTTCTGGGATTTTTTCTTTTCTCTGCTGACATTCCTTATCTCTTATATGACATGTTCAGCGGTCGCACCCATACGCATCAAGGTAGCAATCGATTTCCAATACTTTTTCTAAGCGTATGATTATAGCATTACCATAAAAGGTATCTTTCACGTCTTTGAAGTGACTTCAGTAACTTGGAAAAGTTAAAAAAATGACAAAAATGAGTTTTCTAGCTCATGGAGATCCTCTCTTTAGCAGCGTTCCTGTCTGCTGCCAAAGCTGGAAAGGTCTCTTTGTCACGCAGAGAAGCCCGCAGGGGCAATGGAAAGTAGCAAGCAATGGATCCCAGTCCTGGCATCTCCTTGTACTGACAGACAGACATATTTTGTTACACGCTCTTCTGCACGAAGTTCCTCCAAGAAGCTTTCTCTCGTCAACTTTCTGGAGATCCTCTTCAGGATCCATATTTTCATTCACAGTTCTGGGAAGTGGCATAACAAAGTTGTTATTGGCACCCTGCGTAGAAGCAAGAGCGCCAGCGCTGCTCCCTCGAGGCCACGGTGAAATATTTTGAGATTGAGCTGAGGACACAAGATGTGTATCAGTTAGGTGACGGCCTCAACTTTCAGCGCAGATTTCTTCAGCTCAGCTCCTCTTCACTCGTGGCAGTGCAGCAATCAAGGCAGCAATTAGATGAAGATGCTGCTCTCGGCGAGGACATCCAAGTGTCCAAATGTCGACGCCATAAGCACAAAGGTGGGGGAAATGAGGTGGATGCAATAACAGTCATTCGAACAAAGCTTGGGGAGTTTCTTTAAATCTTGTGTCATGCTACAACCGAACAAAGCTAACAACAAGCCTTCCTGAGGGGCAACTCAACTGAGACAACCTGTAGGCGATTTTGCATCCATACGTGCTCAATCACACATGGCAGGGAAGAGCTGAACAGACATTTTTACCCCTTTTTCATTCCACGTTTAGAACACGAACAGCACAACAATTGTACTCAGCTGCCAGCTACTGCTATGCAGTGTGTACACGGACAATTGTACACACCCATCCATACACACACACACGCACACACATACACACACAATTATTTGACTTCTAAGACTTCCGCGAATGATTAGAGTGGTGCCTCATGCTCCTCTGTCCTTCCGGTGTGTCCCGACTTGACCCGGATGAACCTGGTCTCGCTGCGACCCCGAGCACGGCTTCGCCTGTTCCGTCCGGCCAGCCCGCAGAGGTTGCCGTACTTGGCGTAGTAGATGAAGAAGTTGATGGAGGAGGAGAAGGTGATCAGGAAGTGGCTGAGGCTGGTCACTCTACCGATCCAAAGCGGGAAGCTCAGAGACTTGTCCTCCTGTAAGTCGAAGTTGTGTAGAGAGAAGGAGTACAATTGATCCTGTTCGACAAAGGACAGAAGCAATTCAAGTTATAAAGAATTTATCAAATAAAAGCTAATGACAAAGCTAAAAGAAAACTGCCTTTGGGTGAAGGGAGGAGCTCATGGAGAAAACAATTGAAGCCTGAATTGAATACTTTCTTCTGAATACAGCATTTTCTGTCTGTGGGGCCTATTTTTACCCTCTGTACTCTGTCTCCTAAGCAAGATCTGTTCTACGATAGCAAATTCAATTCTTTTCAAAGCTTTGTGAAAGAACTGTCACGTACAACGTATGACGGATCCTTATGAAGTTGCACGCGTGGTGTGGCTGCAAGGCAACGTTCTTCCCCGAGCCAATGGCAGGCTGACACCAGCTATTAACCCTGCGCGATGTTTCAAAAGTATTCATAGCGATATCTTCCCCGATGCTTCAAACAGCTACTCGATATCGATGCTTCTGTAAGATGTATTCCTGAGACGTGTGGAAACCCATATATTGAGACTTCCGGATCAGTCTCCCCTTGACTGCAGCCTATCGAAACCTGACACAATATGAGTTGCTGAGAGATGAACTTGGGATACGTTAGGTCCACAGTGGCTACGTTAGATTAGTTTGGGTGTTCGGTAGAGGACGTTGGCTCCAGATCCCAAGAAGCATAGACAAAATGTAAAGGATATCGATATTGTTTCAATAGTCTGAAAACACTGATGCGATATTTTACGTTATTCGATGTCGATTATCGATGCATCGCACGGGGTTAACGCCGAAGGATGCAGAGATTACTTGGATCAATGTTACTTATCCCAAAGGGACCGCTTGATTCGTTTTAAGATGTGTTCACCTGGTCACGACGTTGATATTTTAGGAAAAGTCTTTTCGCAATTCAGGCGGCGAAAATTGTATTTTAGGGTTTTGTCATCTCCCATATCATCTTATTGTCAATTTTTTGTCCAAATAATACAACGTGTTACACTTTTTCTTCACATCTGCACTTTCAATGCGTTTCTTATCAGGAAATTTGGGGGCCTTTTCGGTTTCTACCTAAAATTACGTTGTCCAATCGCAGCATCTTTCGGGGAAGAGTTTGGAAAGAAATCTCTGTAGATTTTGCTTCATTTTGTACTCCCTGGGGCTTTCAACTGAGCCTCCTTGAACTGGAACATCTCTAGTTGATTTTGTTCCCCATCTCTTTTAAGCCACTGCACTGTGCGCACTGACCACGCCTCGGTGGACTTCACCAAGTGCAATATGCTGACCAGAGCTGTGTGAGACAAGGTCACCCCAAAGTCTCTGCCCGTGTTCTCAGTCAATTGCTGATAACTCAGGATTGACCAGGGCTGCAGGGGGCTACAAATGGTTTTAGAAAGCACACGCAGTGAAGTCTGGGCCTAGGGCCATCTCCATTAACACAAAGCAGCAGGCCTGATCGGCCTGTTTCAAGCGATATTGGTCCAGATTTTTGTGTATAAGGCAGGATCCTGGACCTCTACAGACCAGGTAGCAAATAACTCAGTTTAGCCGTTGATAAGAGTGACCGAAACAAGGATGGTATTGCGAACAAAGTGAGTGATAAAAATGAAGAATGACTTGCACAAGTCATTCTTCATTTTGTCTGGAGTCTAGGAAAAATTTTCTACGTCATCAAGCGATATTTAACTATTTCTTTCAATCATTCTACTTTCGCCACCCCTTTTGCTTCAAATCGAGCGTCTAAAATGCCATCGGGTTCTACTCTTCTCCGAAAAAATCGTAATAACCCTCACTTTGCAATGTGTGTTTTCTAACACACTGTTCTCTGTACATTCTCTATACTCACATTGTCTTAGAATTCAGCACTTGGAAATGACTGATAGCGAGACTTCGGAAAGCTAAATATTTTTCTTAAAATTATTGAATACATCAACAATTCCGGGATTTTAGTAACCAAGTCCCATATTTATGCCATCGAAGAGTCAATAATTGGGATTGTCCTGCGCGCGGTAGAAGCGGGCACTGTTGCAGTGTGTTCGGCAATGCAAAATGAGCCAAGCTTCCAAGGAAGAGAACACAATGGGTTCAATCTTTGACATATTTTGAGTCCTCGTGGTCCGTTGCTACATGACTCAGGCATTCTGCAATGTCTTGCAGGTGCTGATGTGACCCAACCATCCTCATGCATGTTCTGCCCTTGACGTAAGCAACTTCCAGGAAGGGAGAATTGCACATATATGCAAAAGAGAAGAACTGTAAGATTGCATTTTACTATGAGATGTTCATCGAGACATTTGGTTAGGTACACGAGGTCCCCTTTGTGACAGCACCAAGCACTCAAAAGGTGGTGCCCCCTAGATCGCTGGCACTCATGTTCCACCGCTTGCAGAGGTCTTTTTCCCAGCGAAATCCGCTAAAGTTTTCCTTGGAGCTACTGGATCTGACGTCTCAGTCACCGATCTGAGGCACAGATATAGCATAAGAAGCTGCAAGTGAAGGCGATGCATGCCATTTTCCCCCTCAGGTATTACATAAGCCCAGGACTGGATGTGAGTGCAGCTAAACACTTTGCACTTTTCCTTTGCAAGAAGCTCCTGCATGCGTGATGTTTGATCTGTCGACATTGCTTTGCTTTTGAGCTGTGCTCAATGTTGGGGCTTCGCCAACTTCAAGCGCAGAATTGCACGGTCTGGTGCAAAAAAAATACACTTGTGTGAGTTCTCCACCTTGACTTGATCGTGCAATCTTGCATAACATGCAGCAGCATATACAGTATGTCGTTCAAATGAAGAGTGGGACGTACCGTATTTTTCGGGCCATCAGGCGCAATATCAGTGAACGGGTCTATTTTCATATATAAAGCACACCGGATTGTAAGGTGCACCGAAGCGAAGCATGAAGCAAAATAAAACTTTATTGAACTCTGTCAAAACAACTCTCAATGTTGTTAAGTGAAAACACACTTAATTTTTTTTTCTTGTCCTATTTTCATACATAAGGCCCATTTTACAATGCCCATTTTTGAGAACGTTAGAAGATTTTAGGTGCACCTTATACTCCGAAAAGTATAGCGTGAATATCTTTTGGGAGAGGGACACCGAATCAGCTCCCTAACGGCTCCCAGATGGCTCCAAAATGCTGTGTGACTCCTCTGTTTGGACATTATTTAAATTGACATGGGGATCGATGGACCGGGCATTTTGTCACACTCGGGGTCTATGACACAATTTTGGGCAGAAAGTTGTTGTTCCTGACAACCAGCAAAAAACACACCAAGTCAACATTCACAACAAGAGGTATAAGAGTGAGAGGTTGCAAGAATAATTCAAGGATCAGTTGCTCACTGCAGGTCAGCGTTCAAGTGAAAAGTTTGATGAAGAGGTAGCACTGACGCTTTAAAAGAGTTCTGTCGATGAATACGTTCTTCAATAAATCACTTTTACATTCTAATGCGAATGTATTGTAAAGCCGATTTCATCCGACTTCACTATTCGTGCCTGTCCCGGCTGTAACAAGAGCCCTCCTGGATCAGTTACAGCTACTCTTCGCAAAACAGTCGAAAATGATTCATGAAGATGCATTTTTTAGTGAAACTTCCTACGAGGTCTGTGTAAGGTCTCCACTAAGACCTACTGATCCTGGTGCTGTAGTAGACACTTCAGCCATGGAGAAGCAGTTGAAGTTGTCAATAGAAAGCAAAGTCTTGCGCACGCGGTATAAAAGTGGGTCCCTCTTCTGCTAACCTTTTAGGGCCCCCCCAAAAAAGGCATCTGAGGTCGGCCCCACGCTCAGGCCCTTCTCTAACCATGGTCGACGGCTGCAAGCAAGGCAAGGCGGTCCTGAAGCCCTCGCACGAAGAGCAAGGAAGCACCCAGAAATGAGAGGCCTTAAGCTAAAGATGACTGCTGCGCATGAGGCCCATTCGGCCTGCCAGCAGCCTTGACGGGAGGTGTGGGCATACGACGTGGAGCGGGAGTAAATAGTTCCCTTAGGTTCTAAAAACATGCAATGTCATGAATTCTGAGCCCCAAATATGAGCCAACTGCTGCTTGTGTGATTTGTGGAGCCTCTCGATGAAGGCAGCTCCTCAGGTAAAACACCTATGCAGCATTGATCAGTGTGACTTATACAGATACTTTACACTTATGAAGTTAGGTTAGACACCGACAGCAAGCACAATAAGCAGAAACCTGAGGCGTGTACGTCGTGATCAGTTCGTAGATGTTCGGCACGAGTCTGACGCTGTGGCAGAAGAGGAAGACGAAGACGATGTAAATGGAGATCCTGGACAGGGTGACTTCCCGTTTTCTCAGTGAGGTAGCCGAGCTTCTCCGATCGCCGCAGGACGGAGAAGCGGAGCGAGAACGAGCGCGAGTCCTGGAAGAGCAGGAGGGGAAACAACAGGGGAAAAAAGTAACTATTCGTGGAGTTCCATCTTAGCACAGACAGAGCTTTCACTATTTTTACAAGATTTTAAGGCAGCCAAACAGGATGGAAGTTATCAAACTTCAGTCAGACTTATGAGGGCCGATAGTCAGTTCCAGCGGCACCAGAATCCACATTCAAACTTGAATCAATAGCTTCAAATATGGGGAGGGGGGGGGTCCAGCCCGTGTTTACCATGCTCAAGGGTAACAAGGCCGAGCTCGTGTGTCCCTGCTTAACTAAGTACGAGTGCAGAAGCACCTGAAAAAGTGTGTTCAACACGTCTGGCGGCAGCAGGTTCAAGCCTCTCCTCCAATGGGGTTCCCTTACTTAAGAGTATGGCATCAAAGAACCTAAATAAATCGCACCTGATGCCAAGAAAGTGATGACCATAAACTTAAATTCACCAAGTTTTAGAAGGTATCACATTCTTTTTTTAATTCAATACTCTGCACTCACATTTCTTGGTTTTTTTCTTGTTATATTACGAATAAAACCCTGTTTAAGATACTGAATGGAAAAATACCTCAACTCTTTTGACGCTGGTTCAGTTTCGCACTGCAATCTTATCGGTCAAGTTGAGCAAGGCGTGACAAGAGCATCGTTGCTGAGGAGTTCGGCGGCGGTTCCTTGAACATGTCCCACAGCTGCTCTTGCCAGGTCTTGTCAGTGACTGTCAATGTTGGATCTGGTCCCTCCTTACCCACGTTGGGCACCGTACTGAACAGGATTCTCCTGCATTTCAAGATTGCTAGATAATAATTTGAGGCTGGCAAACAGTGCTGAACTTCATTCACAAAGTGAAGACTTTCGGAAGAGCTAAAGATTAGAGAGCATGAGCGTGAGACAACGTGAACAGCTTGTATGAAATTTGAAGACTCTTCTTTTCTTGAGGAGGTGACAAAAAGATTATGTGGCCCTAAAAGCAGTGTGTACATTTTCCCATGCATATTTAGAGGAAGCCTTGGGCCATTTGTGGTACCATGAAACAAAGGCTCTTCTTTTCCTCTTATGTGGAGACACAGGCAGTGTTTATCTGGCCTACGTTGGTGGGCGCTTCAGTGGAAGAAGCTTTCCTTTGAGGCGAACTCTCCAAGAACATAATGTTTTGCCAGGGAAGCCTCTTGTAATAAGATAACGAGCAACAAGGACCAGCAAAAAAGTGTGGCTTTCAGCAGTCCCTGGAGCGCACAGGCTATCCCTTTGATAGCCGAACGGCAAAGGTACCTAAGACGAGGGCGGCGGGTTGGACGCCGCCGACCGCGGGGAGGCTGGACACGTGGAAATCGTGGACCTGCGATATTCGTTTTTATGACTAAATGCGTGCAACTCGACCAAAACAGTGCAATGGACATTGATGGCAGGAAAGGCTAGATAGTTTAGTTTTGACACTGCCCACCCACCTTTCTTCTTATCAAAGACAGAGTGAATTTAGCTGGGCCTTTGTCACTGTAGTTCAGCCAAATGGAGTCTCAAGATTGGCATAATAGTGTCCTGGACCACGGGTGAGGGTCAGACCTCGCGGTGTCGGCCATGAAGGTCACGAAAGGCACAATAAAGGCCAGTCTGAATCTACTTTTTGAGGAAGCAACACTCGTTCCCCCTAAAGAAATGGCAACGCTGTTGCAGCAGCTGAAAAAAGCGGGTGAAGAAGCTTGGTCAAAAAGAGAACGGGCACGTGTGACACCCGACTCCGACCAGTCAGAATGTAAACATTATGAACCAAGGTCTTCTTCAGGCAAAAAACATTACATTATTGCAGAAGCAAAAGCTGCTTCTTTTGCTTTATATCGAGTATGCTTCTTCTCCAGCCCTGGTAGCGTAGGGTATATTAGAGCTATATTCATTCATATACTAGCTATACTAGAGCTAGTATATGAACTACACCCACTTTCCAACGGAGCCAGGCCAAATGAACTTAGTGTGCAGTAACATAGACACAAAGTACCTCTTGTGAGCGAAATAGTGCCATTTGTGACTAAAAATAACTTTAGTAAAAGAGATACGCCAAAGCCTTTAAGGCAAAACTTTCACTGTTGGTTTTATTTTCTCATTCATCCTAAACGATAAAAGAAATCATCTGCAATCCTCCAACAGCTGATCAGTACTGCTGTACAGTGAGGAACATGTCCAAGCCCAGTCAAGCGAGCGTCCTCGGCCTCGTTGGCACGGACGATGCCTCCGATGAAGAAGGAAAAGCTGAGTTCACCACAGATCAAGGAGCTCCATCAGTGTAACCGGTTAGGTATAATGCCGTGGAATACACGAGCATTGGTGAGGATATTCTCAAAAAGAAGTTGTCTGAAGAAAAACTCCTTCACGTTGCTTTCTCGCTGTTATGGACTGTTCTGTGCTCCTCCTCCAGTCGACAGTTCTGGACAGACCACAAGCCTGGGTCCAGCCTGGGCCAGGAGATCCACTTGCTCTTAATTGCTTAATCGTCCTTAATTGCGCCTCTTTACGGTAGCACCGCATGCTGTAATTCTCCAACACCAATGGCGGAGAAAGTGACTGTTACACAGCCATGAGGGATGCCCGCAAAAAGATGGCCTTTTTTCCCCAACCGAGCTCATGTTGCAGTTTTTGTTTCTTTCCCCCCTGCTGTAGAACTCGAGATCACTACTGATCCGCCCACCCTCAACTTGCCGAGCATGACGAACTCGTGCTTTTTGCTGGCCTTTGTAGTTTTGCTCAGCAACATTTCGACCCTGCTGTGAGCGATGGATCAGACCTTTATCAGCAAGTCCGCTAGTGTTTGCAGTTGGAGGCAGCCTTTGGCAGGTCCTTGGGGCTGAGCATCGCTTTTAGCTTTGTGCGTCTTCTCTTCAAGGATGCTAAATCTCGAGTCTTCTCCCCGTCCTCCGCTATCCTTTAGGGATCCCCCGAAATCCTCCATGGCTCGCAAAGGGGGGCATTTGTGAGGGTTTGGCCATCTAGGACTGTATTTGCTGTTGTTCTCCCTCAACAGCTTCAGAGTATCCCCAGCGTGGTGCCTGCTTTTGGCCAGATCGGACCGGAAAAAGTAGTTCCTGCCCGCGTAAAAGTTGTGCAAGAAAGGCAGCACTCGATGTTGGACGCAGAGTTGTATTGCGGTATTGGTGCATCCCTTGGAGTCGAAACTCTGCATGCGCAAAAAAGGTTCCCCAAATGCCTCTCAGCTGCTGGAAACCGCACTTCTCTGGGCGTGTTTGGCTGGAAAGCGCACAGAATTAGGGACAGAAGACAGAGGATTATCTGCAGAGCAGTCGAGTCCAGAATTGCCTGGAGTAAGATGTTAGCCGTTCATCATCCATGACGATGTCTGCTGAGTCAGACGTCATGGTCGAGCCCTGAACATGAGCTCTGTACTGCTGATTGACACATTTAGTTGGGGCTGAGAAATGTTTCTTGCAGGTGACATCTTTCTCCTTCCAGATCTTGGCAACACTGGGCTGACTGATGCCAATTCCGGGTGGATGTGGCAACCTTGACCTGGGCACTTGGGCTGCTCCCCTGCCTCGACCATGCTTGATCTCCAGTGCAGTATGTTGCACCATTCTGCTGATGGCATCGCAGAGATCCTCTTGGCCATACCCATGTGCTGGAAGTACCAAATAGTGTTGGCTTTGCCCCATGCCAATGTTTCTCCAGGAGGCTGTCAACAAGCCTTCTGTGGTCCTCAGCTTTGAGACCTTCCACTTCAGGAAGAGGAACAGAAACACTTGGACAGTGATCAGCATTGGTACAGTGGTGGAAAAGTGGGCCCTAAAAATTTTCAAGTGTCATTTCAAGTGTGTTCAAAATTCCTGCCCAAAGAGACACGGAGTGATGAACCCTACGAAACAAAACTGAGTAGTCAAATTCGCGAAAAGCCAACACCGGAGTCAATTAGACGACGTCGACATCTCAACGACCTCGACGGCGCGTAAGAACGAGGAGACGAATCTAGAGTGACCACAAAACTGCCATTTTTACGATCGACGTCATCAAGATGTCGACCTGCTGCCCCTTGCGCATGTTGCTCTTGACGACACATTGCACGTTTTTACGTCAACAGCGTTCAATTCCCCAGTTACGGTACGACTATGAGCAAAGTACACTTGTCATCCCACAATCATAATAGCGAAGAGCTCCTATAAAAACATGCCAAAAATATCCATTCTTTTTTGGCACTGCTGGATCTGAGACAGTACAGTTTTTTGCACTTCTTTTTCAATTCTTTGTCTGCCTCTCCAACAAAACGGATCGTCTGGGCCTAAAGTATTCATATTGAGAGGGTCTCCTGCATAGAGGATTTGAGAAAGTCCAACTCTTGCAGAAAATCTGACGCCTCAATTGACAAAACCCTTGGATGATTTTTTTGCAGGCGACAAGATTGATGTGGGTTTTTTGTCGCAAGTAAAGTGATGACTGAATAGAAGACGGTTTCAGACGCGCACAGGTCTTCAAACCACCTCGGGAGGCTCAACTCTAACTACCAAAGTATTGTAGAACTCAGATAATGACAAGTTTCATCGAATTAATCGGAATAGACTAATTATTCTTGCCTAAATTGATTCAGTGCCTTTTCTTTGTACAACGCAATCGTCACTTCCTCTGTTTCTCTGATTTGATCAGTTAGAAAATCTTGTAACCTGCGATTTAGTTACGATTTCAAGGCTCTGAAAGAGTCACATTGATTTGGGGAAATTCTGCACAAATGTCGAAAATGTGAATTATGCTCTCAAGTTCACCAAACGTGAATTTTTAACTTGAACGAAGAAAGAGAAGCAAAAAAAACCCTTTTATTTCAGCACGCAAAGCAAAAACGGCTGAAGATTCCGTCGAGCTTGGAATAAGTTAAGTGAACATTGCTAAAGCATCCAGAGTCTCCATTGGCCGGCTGGGAAAGAACAACAACGAGTTCCTTAAGATTAACGGTAATGCTGTTCCTATTTTGTCGGGTACAAGAGTCACTTTTCTTTCCCAACTCCCGACTGATTTGGCTAAATCGGGGTTCTACCGTGCCAAGACCTTCATCTTCACCTCGGAGGCCACCCTGATTCACGTGGACATCGAATTGAGAACATTTTGACTGGCATCCAGCACCATCTGGTGACGTCATTCCACGCCAGCTGATGCCATGTGACGCAGGCCCAGCCTATGGACATAGGCCTGTTGCCCACAGCGACAGGGAAAGGTTCTGCTACTCTGAATGTTTGTGAGAGTCTTTTGAACAGGAAACAACTTTTTTCAGTGTTTTCATTACATCATTGCAGTCCTGAAAATGGCACCAGCGTAGTGTGAACTTCCTTTGTGCAAAGAAACTTTTAGCTTCTTTGTGAGTGTTGAGGATGAGCTTCTGGTTTCATTTACACGTAATGCGTGTTCGACCTCAGTCGGTCTTGGCCTCGGTGCTGCACGACCGATTCTTGGCCATCGTCACCTCTGTCAGGTCTTGACAACATTTCCTGCACTGCTTTAGCAAGTCAACACAGATTCAGTTGGAGAACAATTTGTACTCGCCCGAGTTTTACTACATACTTAACGTTCTACACTTTCTGCACAAAAAAACATTGCGATGCAGAAGAAATTTCAGCCGTGACTCGCCGCAAGCTTGGATGTTACGTAAACATGCTTAACTGAGGACACACGTTGTACTTACAGTGCTCACTGTGTACAAGTGTGTACTCGTTTATCATGGAATTCCTGCATCAATTTTGGTTCTTGCTGAGGCATGCATAAGTAGGCATTTTCCTGGAGAAACTTTCGGTTCGCAGAAGAAAGTATACTAAGAAATTTATGAGAGTTACGGTTCATATTCGTGTTTTTTTTTCTCCGCGCGTGAATAAATTTGTAAGAGAGATGAAGCACAATCTCGACGCAATTTTGCATGCAAAGGGGAATGTGCGCGAGACATTAAGTCCCCCCTCCACATTCCCTCTTCTCTGTGCTCCCCTCCCATACATACACGCAGAAGAAACCCATACTTTGCGTGGGGGAAGTTGGGATTAGGATTACGTACCTTAAATTGTCCTTGTTTTTTCCCCCATGGTGATGATGACGAATGGCCTGAGTCTTTGGAAGGAACAGATGGCAACTCTTGGCTTCGGCGACTGAAGCTGCGAACTCGACCTCGGCTGCCGAGTCCTGCGGAGGTTGCGCAGAAGATATCTAAGGTAGGGAAACAAAAGGAAGGCATACAAAGCGGATGAGGCCTAGTTTTGAAGGTGGAAATGGGCAGCACCCAAAGACTGATGATCAAAAAGTTTTAGGGGTCCGAACTAACTTTGCCATAAATTGCCTCAAGGGAAAGAAAGGGTGAGGAAAGTCTCACCCCTGGAGATTCAACGGGAAAGGTTGTAAGGAAAGGGGAAACGTCTTTCGGAGAAGCAGTCGAAGCATTCGTGTATGAAACGCCAATGACCACCGACCTCATGAATGTTCAGGGAATTTGACACCCTGCAGCATGTCTACCTACTTACAACTGGTTACATCGGCTGACTGAAGCAGTCTTACGTCAGTGCCTACTGAGGCCAATCCAGCCCATTTATTCATTGCAGGAGAGGTGGGAACTGAAGTCTGACCCACCCACCCTCCGCCTCTAGTCTGTCCTGCCATGACGCCAAGTTTGGTCCAGCAGTCCCGCAGGAGGCAGTAAAGAACTTGACCTTGAATTTCAACAATTTTGAGTGACATTGGGACCCACGGCCATGTACTGGGTGGCTACAGGAAAGTGTGCAAGAACTTGCACCACCACTGGTCTCCTCAAAGTTGTCATTGAAGCATCAAGATTCTGCTGCATTGAATAGTGTTGAAAGAGTGAGCGAAAATGTCTTCTGTCTACAGGGTTCCCAATCATGGACAGTTGCTTCATGCATTTTCTTTCCACCAACGTCGTAGGACCTTCCAATGAGGAAAATGTCGTAGAGAGTTGGAAATGTCGTAAAAAAAAGAAAAGGGACGCCTCATACTCGTACCTGGCGGAGCCTCCAAGTTTGACATCGTCCAGGCCAACTCCCAAGGGAGAGGCCCTCATGTGCCTCAAGCAGGAGAAGAACCCCAAGTACCACTGCTCTTCCAAGCAGCTGTACAGGGCCAATAAGACGTGCTTGGCTGTCAGGCACTACTTCTTTTCACGAGCAACATCAATTGTCCCGGGGGTGACTCCTACGTACTTGGAGCAAAAAAATGACCCTTGTCCCCGAAGCTGTACTGGGTACAATGGTGGAAGACGAGAAGAGGCACTTCTAGAGGTGATATCACCGATGAAGTGCGATGCTGTGGACACCAGGAGGAACCAGCAAAACAAATGGTTTGGCGTGTGGATTGCACGACCATTCATGAGTCACTGCGTGATACACGAGTGCACTGTAAAAGCAAGGATGTTGCCCTGCACGCACTGGGATAATTCATGTTGTTTTTTGGGAATTGTGTGCGTGCACTCGAGTCCTGCTTCGACTTTTACTCTTATTCAACATCCTCAAACTCGACTAGCAACTGGCTCTACAGCAAATACTCAAGTGAAGTCGTCCTCGTCCTCGCACCATTCGAGAAAAAGAGAATAACAGCAAAAACATTATTGATTTGACGAAAAAGAAATAAAGTTATTCTCACCAGCAAATTTCACCTATTCTCGAGTCAGCCTTGAACACTTCTTTTCACGAGAGACGAGTGAAAACCATTATTTTCAGGAGACCTCAAGCCTCAGAAAGGCTGGAAGGTCAAGGCCAACGGGATACGATACCACAAAATCATATTTTTATACAAGAACCATTTTCAAAGGGTTCTATTATATCACAAGCCACAGAATGCCAAAATTGCACTGAGACAAAACTTTATTTTTTGAGAAATGGTCATTTTTATAAAATGCTCGAGTCAGCGCCTCCATCCCAAATTGTTCTCGGAACCGTCTCTGAACCATGGTGATGGATGACGTAAGATTCGCGAAATGCCACTGCTTTTTCAGCAAGAGTGAACATTTGAACAAAAACTGAAGTTTTGTGACATTTAAGTTTGGCCTTCAGTGCTCGTATAAAAAGAATTATGACTTTCTTATCAAGGCCACTGACCTTGATCTGGGCGCCCCTCTGTGGCCAGATATATAGCCTATTGAAAATAGGAAAGGACTCATGAAACACCCCATATGAAGAAAAGTGTACGACCTCACTATCTTGAGCTACCAGACAAAATTGAGTCTGTCGTCCAACCGGGATAAAGAGATAGTCTGAAACAGTGAAGTGCACTTTATAGGTGTGAACCAGACCGACTTGAGGACATCTTCTATAGCGCTCAGGTTCAGCTGTTTTGACTTGCAATAGGCAACAGCTGAACGTGGGGCTCAGCTGTTGCTAATAGCTTCTGGACGAAATCCACCTTTGTATTTGGGGCTAGTGATTGTTATGTGATGACGTAGTGGGTGCGACCCACCTCTAGGTTGAATCTGAGCCTAACCTCCTGTCTACACCACCTATGCTCCTCTACTATGCCACTTATGCTCTTGGTCCCTTGGGACTCCAATTGCTTCACTTGCTGATGCGTGCTAAACTGATATCACTGGATCAACAGAGAATAAAGTCAGTACAAAGTAGAACAGTGATATTGCTTGAATGGGTGACCAGCCTAAATGAATGGCATTGGCAACCCAACATCCAACCCAAAAATCTGCAAAGCGCTATTTCTGGCTGCCTCTCGCACTTCATGCTGCCCACATCCTTGTCGTAGACCACGTGCACCCCTATCCATCTTGCTTTTACTCTCGGTACTGGCTGATCGAGATGTACCTCGCCTACCCCTCATCCCCCTTTCTCCTCTCCAGGGTTGCCAAATTCCATCATTTTTGACAGTATTCGTCGTGAAGTTGCAAGTATGAGATATTTCCAGGTCAGAGCATGGCAAGTCTTTTTCTCTTCTCTCTCCTCCTCTCCCAATAGATAGCCTCTGATAACTTCTGATACTGCTGCATTCCTTCATGAGGAGTAGCTGCGTATGTAGTAAATGCACCCCCACTCCTTTCTACGCTGCAGAAGATGACACAAACAAACACAGCTGACTTTCAGCAGACGACAAACTCTGTCTGAATAGCACTGGTGCACCTCAGTTTGTTGCACTTTCCAAGAAATTCCCCCACTTCGATCAACGTGCCTCGAAGTATTTGAGTGCTTGTTTGACATGAGTGGCCTTTGAAAGACTCTTCTTCTATGCTTGAAACATGCTAACGAAGAATGAGAGCTGACCTGAATGATTCTCAGGCCTCTGCACTGATCTTGCTGCAAAGAAAACTAAAAAACCTACGTCGGGAGGGAATAAAGTCTCGAGTTGACAGCATGATATTCTCACTTCTCTGTTGTCATTAATACTATTGATGTTCTTGCACTTAATCATATGTTGCATGTGCTTGTACCTACGCATGTCCTACCTATGGTAGTAAGTATCGATTTGGACCTGCCTTGTGCTTCAGCGCACAAGTTTTCTTTTGTGTACAGGGCGGCGCGCTTCAAATATAACACTTTGGAAGGGCCAATATTGCTAAAAATTAAGGGGTCCCTCGAGCAGACCAACTTCGCATGCCTCACAATGGTTCCTGAATGGGCATCCAATAATGATCGCATGAGAGCAACTTTTGGCCCTAACTTTGCCCCATACCAGGAAAAATGAGTGATCTTGAGCAAAAGTCTGCATGAGTTCGGTTTTGAAGGAGATTCCTAGCTTTCCATGGAGGGCTGGACCACATTTCCAGCTCAATCCAGTCCAAGGCTATGGCCTGACACACTTCTGTGGGCCAGGACACTCATCGGTACGAACGGTTGAATGGCCCGCTTGTTGCGTTATATACGCGCCGCCCTGTACACGTGTACTTGTACTTTCGTCCGCACCATATTTGTCAACTCGTCCACATCCACACACATGCCAGACTAATGGTGACGTCCTCGAGCGTCGGTGTCCATTTTCTTTCCCATCTATTGCCCCAGAAAAGCTTCTGCCACGGTTGAGATATGGTCGCACCGTGACGAGTGCATTAGCACCGTCCTTGCACCCTTTCTGGATCAGCACCATGATGAGGGAACCGTTACGGGGATACAAGAGTCCTGCCCTTTTGGAGTTTTGGGAGTAGAAGATTTTTTGCACTTCATCATGCGTGTGGGTCGCACAAAACACACTCGAGATGGCCGCCGCCGTCTGTCTGAACAGCCCACTCTGTCTGGCGTCCACGGCCATCTCGACACAACGTTTCTTTGTCACCCTGTTCCTTTGGGCCAGTCTCGGCCAGCAGCTGCTGCTACGTCAAGGTCTCGTAGGAGCAGAAAACATTGCAGACGTTGATGAGGCTGCCAACTCAGCTGGTCTTATGGGAGCTGGTGGAGGGCAGAAGTGTGTAGCAATGGGTGGGTGACAAGGTCAATCTGAGCTTGAACACTGAGGCAGAAGATAAAATTGCCTGAAATGATTCTTCAATCACCCAAGTGGAGACTCACAAAAGCAGCTGATGACCTCTGGCCTAACCAGACACGGCATGATTGCATGGGCCTTTGTGTAACGTAGAAGGCATTGAATTCCATTGAGTAACTCCTGTGTCACTGAATGACTAGGGATGGGTCCGGATCGAGTATGAATGATCCGGACCTGATTCGGATTAATGGCTGGACTTGGGTCGGATCCAAAGGCTGCGTTGGAAGCATCATATCGAAGCAGAGAAACAGGTAGCCTGTTGAGAATGCCGGTCTGTTTGCCAGCATCATTTAAGTGCTGGCAATAGTACTTTCACTCATGTCGCATCAGAGCAGGGTCACCATGAGTCGCAGTCTTACGGATGGACTCAGAGGACGGCTGCACTTGGGTGGCCGATGCAACTGATTTCTCTCAACTTCGCCCCATAAATACAGCTAAATTTTTAGGCATTTTTGAATTTAAAAACTTTGTAGAGCGTGTAGAGATCCATTTCTGCGCAGCACTTTTCTGTACTGAACCTCATGAAATCATAACTTGCTTGGCTTAGACCTGACTTTCCTAAAGACGCAGCAAAAAAGATTTTGAACGTCCTGTTCTCGAAGAGTCTCGTGACGTCGTTGCTGAGCAATGAGCATCTTGTCTGGGGTTGTCTCCTTTGGTTCACCCTGTATGTGCGTAGGATCATGTACGAGCTTCTGCTTGTTCTGTAGATCATACCGGAAGAAGTGGCTAATTAAAGTTGTCGGTTTCTACTTTCGGATTGGGACTTTTCCCCAACTTCGTTTCAATAGAACGAGGATATGTTTCTGCTCTTTAAAGCCCCGCAGGTCAAAAGATCCTGGCTATTGAGCCACTTTATGTTCGTGTTTTGCTCCGTAGGCCTGATTTTTCTGCCCCAAATCTGAAAGTGAACCACAAAATCCCCGAGAAATAATGTAGCTCGTTGTAGGCAATGCATTGGCAGTACTTCTGTGCAGCTCGACAGTAAAAGGTGGGTCAACATCCTTTGAACATACCACCAAAAGTATTCGATGCTTTGGCCACAATGAGTGTTGGCAAGCACCAAAAGGATCACTTGTGGAAAGATGAACAATCAATGACACTTGATGAATAAGGTCACAAAAAAGTCAAAGCAACTGCTTTTCGGACCAGGTTGGAGCTCCAGAAGTCTGACTCATCTCTGGATGATCAAGTCCACCATCATGATTGGGCCTACAGCTGACAAACTAAACCAATGGCTGACAGGTTCAGGCTAACCAAGAGGTAGCTAAGACATCACAGCTATCTATTCTCTCAATGATTGTCATGTGATCTGATTGTGTCTTTGACCCGCCCAAGATCCTTTCCTGAGTCCGGAGCAGAGCTGAGTCAATGGGCAGCTCAAGTGCTTCTCAACAACTCACATGTCTGGGACTTGGCCGAGGTCATGGACAGGGTCGAGCATGACAACTTTGCTTCGAATTTCTCACGGTTTGGACGTCTCCACCACACACACTCGTGTGCACCTGAGGAAACATTTCTTGATAGCAAAGATTCAGTAATTCATGTCTGTTATTCAGTCCTACTGGGACGACCAAAGATGAGAGCGCATAACACAGACAGCTGCAGCAGGCTTTAGTTTTCTGCCTCTGCTGCTCTGGATAGCACTCAAGGGCACATTACTCATCACTTGGGGTCATTCATGGCAAAGATGTCTACAAAAGATGGTCGATCTTGAAAACAAATTCTGGCTCTTTTTGTTTGGCCTTTCAGCTTTCTACCACTGACTTGGCTGTCGTGAGTCACAAACAGATGCAGTTGCAGAAGCTCCATCAGGAGATTTTCCTTTCTCTATGAAATGCCACGTAGAGGAGGAGTCCTTTGCCATCATCTTGTCTTTTATGAAGATTGCACCAGCTCTTGTTCCAGGACTTACAACCGATCGATGAAGCTCTTTGCCTTTTTGATCCATCGATCCCGATTCCCAAGTTTGCCTGAATGCCCAAAATATTTGGTGCGCCGTGGTTGTTGTTGTTCTTGCTGAAGCAGAAGGATCTGCTCAGCTCGAGATGTGCCCAAAACCAGTCGAACATGAACACCGAGGAGAAAGTACCGGGAGTGCATATGCCAAAACTACCCTATAGAACACCATTCAAGGTGAACCTATAGCAGACAATGTTATGTTACTCGTTTCACTTGAACTGAAGAGCATCGATTATTGGCTACTTCAGACACAATCGGCACATTAGTTATGCAATGATATATAAGATGCATATACAGCTTTTATCTGGATATGTGTGACGTTAGCGTGCCACACAAACATATATTCAGACACGAAAATCTAACTTACGTGGTCATTATTTGCTGCCCTGAACGTTTCTCTAAGGTTCTTCTCGGACTCTTTGATAGTGGAGTAGATGTTGTAGTTCATCACCACCAGAACCACAAACGGAAGCAGAATCTAAAACATAGCCTGAAGCTAATATAAGGTATCAATACGTTGGCCCTCCTCAGCTACTGCAGGACATCACTGTTGGACCCAAGTTGCTTTCATTAAGCTCAAAGTTGACATTTCTGACTGTGCGTGGATGCCTTGTCTTATTTGTTCTGTCTCTCTGCAGAGACATCAATCTTAACTTGGTCAGTTGCGCAGTGACGGCAGCTACCTGAACCATCACTTGTGCATAGCACTGGTGTGTGCACTTCTTGTGTGCTCTGCATTGAAGAGAAAGCATTGTGAAATGGTTCCACAGGGATTCTCGACTCAACTGCATGAACGTTTGCGTTTGGTGCACCACACAAAAACCATGTCAACGGTCTGATCTTTACCACTTTCCACATTTACGCAGGCCACAATTTGCGTCCTCAGCTTTCAGAGTGTCAGTTCCAAAGCTACCGAAACTACCAGTACTTTACCTACGTGACATGGACTTGACTGCATGAGGGTCATTCTGCATCCCGAGGGCATAGCCTGAGGGATATAAAATGACCAAAGTGCTGTCAAGTCCGAGGACAATGCATGTGAGCACACATTGTGTTTCGTTAATTTGTAATTTAACACACGACTTTTGGAGTTATGATACCTGCATTGCTGAAAGTGATTTATGATTCACACACATCTCATACTTTCACGGACAATGAAAAAAACCACTGATGACGAGATTATGGCTGAAGCAGCCATAACTTCAGAGTGTTGGATCGCAAAATGTCCCTACGGAGACGGAATTATAATAAAAGAACATTTCCCTCCAGAGATTAAATGCGAGGGAAATATTCCGAAAATTGTGCATTGAAATTCACACTTTGACTGCATACGTACTTGAGTAAGAAGATTAAGCCAAATCAGATACACTCTGATGTAAGTCTTGTTCTTCCTCAGCTCGGTGGCCTGCAGCACTACCTCGTAGGAGGTCTCGCCGACGGTCTCGTTCAGGGGTCGGCGCTCCAGCGTCAGCTCAAAGAACTTGGGCACAGTGTAGACGAAGGCGAACAGGCACACCGGCAGCAGGAACACGCGGCTGTGGTAGCTGCTCCTGAAAGATGCGCATTTGACCGTCTCCAAGCATTGTTCCCACTGACAAAGGCAGGCACAGAAATAGGGACCGACACGGGCAGGGTGAGTCAGAAATGTCCTCACAGTGCTTGGATTGCACAGGTGAAGGCTTTTCGAAGTTCACGGAAAGACAGAGTCACCAATATACAGTGCAGTGCAAAAGTGAGCGTACACCTGCTTGAGAGACAAAAAATCGCATTTTGAGGTCACTTTTTCAGTAGTGAAATGCAATTTTTTTTGCTAGGAGAAGGGCT
>JAAUXU010088646.1_pt1 | contig 34742 bp, 49 predicted proteins | sample 7278151 | NCBI WGS metagenome assembly JAAUXU01 (sample SAMN14350113, study PRJNA611818) | marine sediment metagenome | isolation source: surface marine sediment (1.8m) | place: French Polynesia: Moorea | collected 2018-08 | reverse complement strand
CCAACTTTTGAGCATGTCCTGGTGAGTGTAACTATGATAGATCTTGCTAGATCACTCCTAGATCGGCTTTAGATTGCGTCCCCGAACACCCACAGGGCTAAGGAAAATGAGCAGAATTGGAATTTCCTCTCCTTACACTTTTTTGTGTGTGAGGAGGCCCAAAAAATCGAATAATTTAAACTGGGTGTTTCTCCACTTCTCATGCTAATATTCCTCCCCTTTTTAGCAGTTTAGTCTCCCTCTCATTACTTGGCATGAATATTAGAGGGGAAGCGGGCGAAAGCTCCTCCCCAGACTTAGCCTAAATCCATTTTCGTCATAGAATCTCCCCCCAAAAAAGTTCTTCTGGGCGTAAAAAATGGGTATGAGAAGGGGTGAAAATGAGGGGTCTCTTCTCAAGATGGGTCTGCTGCCAACAGACGTGGAAATTCGGTCGACAAAGTCTGCGGCTGAAGACGTGAGCTACTTTTTCTTTTAAAGAAATATACCGTGGATATTCCAGACTTGGTCAAAAACGATTTTTTTTTCCCTTGAATTTGGCCGAGTGCATCCTAGGCTTGCTAACCTCATGTCTAGCAGAGGAGACATCATCAAATTTATTTTTTGAGCAACAGACACGAGTCCCAGATCTCTTCGTGACAGTTTGAGCCGCCTCCATTCCTGCGGTGCCAAAGAGCGACTCTTGTACTTGGCCACGCGGGACGACGACGGGATGCAAACAATGATCGTTTGGTCATCATGTTGGACTGGAAGGGAGTTGAACAGAGTCTGGCAACAAACACAGTGTGCAGGATGAGATTTAAAAGAATTGACCTGGCCAAAAACATATGTTATATAGCTGTATTGTAAACACGTTATAACTGTTTTTATGGAAGTGTTACTGGAAAGCTCTTTTGGAGTGGCCATAGCGTTGGTGACGAAATGTGAAGCATACAAAAAGACTACTTCAAGTCGGTCCCAGCATCATCTGATGAGTTGACACATTCTGAATTGACCCCTTTTTTCACACCCCCTCTTCCCATAATTTTGAAGAGTGGCCACTCGCCATAATCTCAAAGATCAACACTCGATTTTTGTTCCAAAATCCTATTGAAAAAAAGAATCCTCAAAAGCCTGCAGGGGGTCTCTATCTCGTCCCCCCCCCTTCTCTCCATGCAGGCAGACTTTAATCTGGGCTGTTTTCAGTCAAAATATTCTTAGAGAAATCCAACGGATTTTTCTTGGCCTCCCCATTGTCAGCCCCAAAGTGCGGAGGTCTCGTCTTTATTGACACTTGGAGAGGCGTGATGGAGCAAGAAGGCACTCGAGAAGCAAGAATTGTCTGAGAGAGCATCATAGAGGCAACAAAATTTTGGCAAATGGAATACGTAACAATGCCTGTCAATAGCCTCCCCCCAAAAAGGGGGGGGCCTCCCCAAACTGATTAATTCAGCCCTCTCCCTCTCCTTTGTCCCCGTCGAGGCCGTTTTTGGGCAAATGAACAACTTCTCCCTCGCCATATTTGAGCAGCTCCCCCATAAACGCCAACAAATGTTAATGGTCCAGAACTTGTAACACTTAAGCTCCGGTCACACAAGTGCAATCGTCGCCTGAGCAGCAACAGCTGCGACTGCGACACAACAACCTTCGTCCCCGCCTCCGTCGCTAACAGAGGCTTTTTAGGGAGACTCAATTGCGATTTCACAGCCAACAATTGGCCAATTTATATCGAATTCTGTTTGGCACCTTTGTATTGACACTGGATGGGATCCGCGCGAATTTGGCACTCGTTTATGGGAGGGCCGAATGTGCTCCTTATTGATACTTGAGCTGAAGAAAGGAGAACCAACTTGTGGCACGAAATTTATGCAAGGTGGAGGCGGAAATTGTATTCGAAACTGACGGATTCTCCACCTCGGAGATCTTCTCGAGGGACTCCTTGGTCGTCTTGGTCGCGGCCGCCATCGACGGACGAAGAGGTGGAAAAAGGGTCCCTCTTTCGGGTGCTCAAGGTCTCAGGATGCCTCCAAAGGCTTCTTCGGTCGTCTTCTGAGAGGTTTCGTGGCGTATCAGTCAACTGCAGAGGTTGCGTCACCACCAGAGAGTGTAAAATTTGACTCGAGTTGACCCGGATTGATGTGACAGATGACTTGACTCGGTTGCGCCGTGTTAGTGAGGCATAAAGTTTGTCCTCCTTCTCTGAAAGTTATTTTAAAGTCTCCTACTTAACGGTTTTTTTTTGACAAAAAACCTGATCTCATATGAAAAGTATGAAAAGTAGAGCCTTTCCTCCCTGCTGTTGCCAGCCGAAAAATTGTTCTGTGCCGAGGTCAATTTCCAAGTTAGCAGACTCAGCTGACGCCATTCAATCATTCATAACTTTTGCCTGGATTGAGCTACAGAAGTGCTTCACCCCTCCATGAGCAGCTTAGACTCTCCCCTAAAAGTGAACTGAGATGCTCTTTTCCTCTAAGACAACCCCTTTTTTGACAATGGCTGCTGATATTTTGCGTGGGGGTAGCTCACAATCTGTGCAGTCTTCTGGGGCCAGCTTCATGTGTTGGCAATTGGATGTCCTGGGAGGACGAGTACGAAATCTGAGCTGGGGTTAGAGTGGACGGAATGGGGGAAGGTCCCCAGTTTCAGGCAACGTTTAGGAACTCCGCCAAGTGTGTAAACAAAAATTAAAGTTATTCAAAACTTCATATCTCATGCGGTACAAGAAGACAGACTTGGCTCGTTTTATTCCACCATAGTGCATAGACATGGTATAAAACATACAATATCATGATGATGTTACGGGAGCACCAAATCAGTCAAGCCAGCCATTTTTTGAGCTGGCATTTAGCAAAGAGTGTATTTGACTCATTTCCGGATCTGCCAAATCACCCAAAACCCTGACTCGAGTTACTCCTGACCTCACTCCCGACTGAGTCAAACACCAGCGACAGTGGACTGTTTGGCCTAAGTGGCACGTGTGTAGAGGAGGGCACGGGTAGTTGACCGAATGGTACACTTAAAAAATTTAATAATTCCATTTTAAACATGATCAGGATACTTGAGGGCAGCTGGAAAATACACTGTTTGGTGATTGAGGTGCAATTTTTGTGCCATTTCTGTCATCTACGTGTAGGTCAACTTGCCATCATTGGCCTTGGTCAAAGGGTCGTGGTCCTTTTGTTGTCAGGCTTCCAGATCGCGTCCATTACGTGGCCAGGAACTGTCGGTCAACATCACCACTAAAGCAACTTGACGTCCTACTTCTTTGGACTTTTCATCAGCAAAACTCAATAGCTCCAACTAAAGAAGCATCTCCAGCTCATGCCACAAACGTGAGACCCAAATCTCCCACGTGTTGGACATCCCCTGACTCCTGGAAGCCGCCAAGCAGAAGTGGACTCACATTTTGGGACGCGGCGAGTACTACGGCACCCAAGACAGGGCTTCCAACGTGGATAACGGCGACAACGGCGGCGAATGGGCAGCATCCGTCCAGTTGGAAGTTTTTAAAGCCAAACTTATGATGCAACGTACTGAGCTCACGCGAGCTGTGTTAAATGCCACAGCAGCGTTCCCATTGACATGGCTCTAAACACACTTTTGTGTATTCAGTCAACACCTGAGATTTACGCTAACCGTGAATTGATGCTATCTTAGTCTTTTTCAGTCCCTGAACGACTGTGAAGTTTGCTGCTCCCTCCAGAAATGTCTGATTGAGGCACCCCATTGTTGACACACACTCAAAAGTGCACGCACAGAGTGAGAATTCCAACCGAAAAGAACAGGTTTGCATTTCAATATAACACTCCATGTGCTACGTGGAGTCCATGACCATCTACAGTGTACTTTGGAACGCTCATCACGACTTTTTTCGGCCAAATGTACGACCAAATATCACGCGCGTCCGTTGTAGGTGTCCGTCTGTCTGTCCCTGCACTTTAGATTCGTCAGGAGCCTCGTGCACTTGGGGAGCAACAACACCTTGTTGAGAGAGACGGAGAGAAGTTAATATGCTCAAGGATGAAGTTGACCTGACTCTTATCTGTCCGCCTCGACTACCCCAAAATTTTGCTGCCCAAATTGGCCCTTAATTGCCCCCATATTGGAGGGAAAAGAATTTTGGGTATCTTATGGAACTACCGGTCTCTCTCCACTGGATTCATTCTCCGGAGGCAACATTCAATGATGGACGAGTGACTGAATCCCCCAGACTTTCAACGTCCTGCGCTGCAATTTCACGCACTCCACAGGACATCACGACTTGTTGTGCAACAAGTGCAGCGAAGAAGCCAAGCGTTGCCGTGCAAAAAAATAAAAAAGATCCTCCATTCGGCAGCTGCAAAGGTCAAGCAGCAGAACTGCACGAACAACGGCAGATTGGAGCAACAACAACAACATCTCCAGACTCGACCAGACCAAGTGTCCACCCCGTCACGGCCAAGTCGCCTGGCGCCCGGCCGGTGTCGAGTGCGCAGGCGGCGGACACGCGGTGTCTGACCGAGTTCCCGTCCGTGCGTGTGGACCATGCCTTAAAAGGGAGGCTGTCCTATAAAAGCTCAGGCATCCAATTGCCCATTCCAACACCTCCTCTACTACTCAGGCAGACACAAAGACGAAATCAAAATGTGTTTGTGTGTATCAATTTCGTGAATCCACTTTGTCCTTGTGCGGCCATTCTCTCTCTCTCTCTCTCTTACACGCGCGCATACACACAGAGAGAAAGAGAGAGACTCAACAGGGCGGTAAATCAAGGAAGGCTTTAAAAGGACATGGCATTCCACTTACTCACATGCAAGAACACGCGGAGATTGAAGTGAATTGTCAGGCCCAGAGGAGGCCTAGAGGGGGGGGGGCTGGCAGGGATCTGGCAGGAAGGCAGATAGGCCTTCGCCACCCACCTTTTCCGCGTAAGGCGAGATAAAAGAGGCGAAATTCGATCTCGCGGGATTTGAATTCCTCAACGAATTATTGCACCTCACTTTTTTCTCTTCTTCCTCACTACTTAAAAGATTTTTCTGGACGCCTTCTCATAGGGGCAAATTCCTGGCGGCGGCAACACCAGCAGCAGGGAGATTTCCCCCCACTTTGTCCCACCCTACGTCCTGTCTGCCACTTGTGTCAACCCTGATCCTCTTTCTGGGGCTCGTGACAACCCTGATCTGGGCCGCATGCCTGGCGATGAGAGCGCGGTGGAGCAAAAAGGCCGGTTACGTCACTTCCAATGCCCAAAGACGCTGCTTCTGTCCTGCCTGCGTCTTCCCTTAAGGGTTCAGATTAACAACCGCCAATCACGAAATTTAGTATCTGTCAAAGCATATTCGTCCATAAAAAGGCGAGTCAGATCGGCGACCGACGAGGACGTGGGCGTCGAGATCGTGACATTTCTGTCCGCTACCAATTTTGCCAGAAAAGGCGAGTGTGGGTCGTAAAATGGCGGGCAGACAAGGGAGGGCAGTCGATTGGAGGCCGCGGAGGCCGCCTCCGCTGGAGGCTGTTTTGGTCACGCAAGTCTGCCCGCCACCCCGAGTCTGGCGAGGGCCAAGAAGGTTTGACCTCGAGGTCTTTTTAATGAAAAATGCTCGAACAAATTTGGCTGTTCCCTCCTCATCCCTGCTCCACCACGAGCTTGCTTATGTGCATGCTCATTGTTTCTCTCTCTTTGATGCCCAAAAAGTGACCGCCCAGATGCGTCTTGCGCCCGTCCTGGCGGCTGCTCGACCAGAAAAAAGCCGCCAAGGTCAGGAAAAGAGCTGCTGTTTATTCAAATAAAAACAGGAATAAAGACCCCGTCACAAAGGGCACCTGCACACTGCGCACATTTTCACACAATGCGAGCGCGTCTTAAGCCACGCATTCGCAGAGGATAGCTTTTTTTTCTCTCTCTGGAGAATAAAAAAGGGGGAAGAGAATAATTCTATTGAAGCAGCGTCGATTACTTGGCAAAAAATAACTTTGTTTGGCCAGATGATGCAGAAAAGTTGGAGGAAGAAGAATTGCAATTTATCACATCAGCTTGATTTTGCCGCAAATAAACTTCCTATTGAAAGTTTGATTGGAGGCTGCAGCCTTGATTCAGGATTACGAAGGATTTTCGGAATTTATCACTTCGATCGCCAGATATTTTCACAATTATTTAATCGGGATTAAATTGCAGAGTTCAGTCTAGAAGGAGGTCGAGAGGAAAATAATCGGGGAAAGAAGACAAAGATTGATTCTGTCTCTCGAGTCTCTCATTAACACTTCAAGCTACCCGGCGATAACAATGGACCCACACACGAGCTGCACACGCGGGGCTCTCAGCAGCGAGCGCCTGGTTTGGAAGAACAACGTCGGCCAGGTCGTCGTCAACTTGGGTCCCCAGGACCTCCGTGGTGGCCCTGGAGACCGTCGTGATACTGATCCTCAGCAGCGTGGGACTTGAGATCTCTCAAAACTGCGTTTTTTCGGACCTGGTCCGGGTCGTTCCCGTCGCCGGGGAGTCCTCTGCCTCTCCTTGACGCCGCACACGGTGGCAGGGCAGAGAGGGCAGTCGTCGTCCGTGACCACCTTGGTGTTGGCGTTCACTCCGCACAGGGCAACGTCCCCGACGACAGACACGCTTGGCTGAGCTTTGACCGTTTGAGCGTGTGAGCCCTACTTTGTCTCGTCGAGGCGCTCAAAACCCCTTAATCCTCTTCCTCTGGAGGCTTCGAGGTCGAGGTTGCGCGAGCACCAGCGGATGCCGAATTGCTCAGCCATGCCATAAATACGTAGATCTTATCACTTTCACTCCTGACACGACTTCCTCGCATGAGAAATGTGCTCCAGCGGCCGCGGCCGCCCCGAGTTGATGCATGGAACTGTTGTTGTGCTGATTTTTGTCAAACACGTGTACCTCGGTCGTGTCCCTACAACAGATGCTCCGGGGGGACATTTTTTCGGTCATGCTCAGCACAATAAGAGCATCATTCAAGTTCGGGTGTGTCAGTCTGGTCCTGTGCTGTGGATGACGAGACCATTGGCGTTGGCAGCGAGCAGCACGTCAGCCCACACTTGTAAGGTCAGTGCAGTCGTGACCCCTGCCTGTGGCAGCGGATGACCAAGCAAGGTCGTGCTGGCGGCCTTTGGCCCGTTTCAGGACACCAGGACCTTGATGAATCTTCCACGCTTGAGCGGCTCCCGGGGACCAAACACCCAAAGTGGGCACCCACGTTTGTGGAGTACCAGCAGGTCTGCATCATCATGATCAGGTCACAGCCCTCCCCCGTAGCCTCCTTTCCTCCCCTTCCCCCCCCCCCGCCCCGGCCGGAGCAGCATGAGGGACTCCGCCGAGCTGTAGGTAGTAGACATGTCCAAGTCCCTCTATCTGTACGAGACCATATGTCACAGGCACAGTGGGAAGAGGCGCTTTTTGAGGGAGGAAAAGGTGACCTGGCAGTTTCATTTGTTGTGGTCTTATTTGATTTGGCTTCTCTGCGTGTGTGTGTGTGTGCGCGCGTGCGCGAGTGCACGCGTGCGTGCTGTGACCTTAACTAGAAGGCACAAAGGGAGTCGACGCGACTGCTGCTGTTGCTGTTGTTGCTGCTGCTGCTGCCGCTGCTACTCGGGGTGCGACAGATTGGCGGATTTTACGAGCGTAGAAGCGAAAATCAAATTTGACACGGTTGCCACAAATCGGCAGATTTTCTCCTCTGTTATGCTTTTTTTTGGTCACCCCCCCCCCGGTGTCTGTCTCCCTCTTTCACACGTTTTCAGTGAGACAAAAGCACAGATGTGGGTGCGCGCGGGACTTATTGAGCTTGAAAAATGTTCCAAATTTTGCCCGGAGAAAAAAATCTGTGCCAACGCACAGTTGTGGCAACCCTGCAGTCATGCGCACAATACTTGCACCCCTCTCTCCGTCCAGATGTCGAACATTAAGCGTCCGATACAAAAGGCGTCATTACTTATTTATTAGGCTCTTTTGGTCCCTTGGCGAGCATTTACATCAATAAAGCAGACGTGATTTTTCTCCCTCGCTCTTCTGCAAAATATGGGAGCTGCAGGCGTGCAAGGACAGACTGATGAGGCCGGATTGCAACGCGGCTGCAGGCGGAGGCTGCAATCGTGTCTGTTGCTGCAGGACTCAAGATGGCGGCTGTTGGAAGAGGCTTCTCCGTCCCTCCCGTCAAAACACCGTTAGGAAGACCAAGTTTGAAGAAGAAGAAGAAATAAAACTGCGTCTTTTTCCCCCCATAGTAAATTCCGGCATCTTCCTGAGCCCCATGCAAGTTTCTCCCCTCTTGATGTTGTGGAGAGGAAACTTTATGACAAGACACATTTTTGTGTCCGCGCTCACGAGCAAGTTTTCGCATAAAAATGAAGGGGAAAGACTTTACGACCCCTAATGGAGCCAATCTTGAGTTGATATTTCCACTATGTCATCTTCGGGGGCAGAAAAATCGTGGGGGTTTTTCTTCCCTTTTTTTTTAGCTACACTCGATCGATATTTTATGGCAAGTGACTCACGTCAACTGAGAAATCGTAACCATTACGGGAAACCGTGATCAAAGGGGGGCTTTCACATTTGGTGAAACTGCCGCGGAGATGATTATTTAAGGAGTGCAAGTGCAGTGGAGCAGGGAGAGTCTGGGGAGAGAGAAGGAGGGGAGGGAGCCATTACCAGCATGTGCAGCCAGCCCCACGTCTCTGCAGCCACCCAGGTCTAGTACCACAGCCAGCTGGAGCTGGCAGTCAGCTGCCAGAGCGCCGCCGGCCCAAACCCTTCCTGTACCAAACCCCACCCCAACAAACCCCGACAAAGTCGCATGCACACACAGGGGAAAACGCACTAACGAGGACAAATAAAATTAGACAGAGCTGCCAGTCAGTGCAGTTCTTGGCGTGGCAGCTCTGTGAGTGACTGCAGAAAAAAAAACAAGGCTCCCCCCACTCCGCGGCCGCCGCGGCCGCCGCCGCGGCCGCCGCCGCAAGCCCAAAACTGATCCATTTTCCCCTCTCTCCACCCGATTCTTGAGCAGATGGATGGGGTGACCACTTGGAAGGGGACAAATGAGCTCCAATTAGCCGCCATCATCAAGCCCAATGCTCAGGAGAGAAACTTCTTCCACCCTTTGGTGGCCACTAGACCACTAACCCTAAGTGTTCTCGTCCCCAGAGGGGCGAAGCAGAGAAAAAAAAATGGGGGGGGGGGGGGGGGGAATTTGGCCCTGCCCAAAAGTTGGTCCAGGAAGTGACATTTGTCCCCGTCGGGCCTCATTAATGGCGATTGCAATCTTGATTTCGCAGAAGAGGACACTTGAGAGACTCTCTGTGAGTCTGAGTCCAAGACCTGCAAGACCCATTTGTGTGTGGCTCAATTAAATATTCAAGTCGTGCTGGTCTCATTTGTGCTCTGCATTCCCTTTTCCCAGAAATTCAAGGGTTTTGTCAGGCTTTCTATAGCAGCCCAGTACTCGAGGACTCAGTCAGCCTCATGCCTCGTTGCCTGCTCAAAGGACTTTCTGTGTTTCGGGGTAATAAATACTCACAGGGGGGAGGGGGGAAGAAACACACGCGAAATGCTACAAAAACAGAAAGAAAACGTAGGAGGGGAGTGACTAATAGAGGACCAGCAGTATACACTTAATTGCCTGCTACTCTAATGTAAAAAAGAGCCGCGGAGAAAAGAGTACAAAATATCGCAGCCTTTTCTGGCCTTGGCTGGCACGACGAGGACCGCGGGCGTGCGCGCGCGGGCGCCCTCGGGCCAGCGTCCGGGGTGTGAGAGTGTAAATGAGCCTTCAAAGTCCTCGGGGACAAGGGTCTTTTTTTTAAATTAGTTTCTTGATTTATTCGCACAATTGCGCCAAAATGAGGCGAAGTTTATGTCCCGCAAGCACGCATGCGCCAGGTCCGACGGTGACGACAACGGCGTTGGCGTTGGCGGCGTTTGGCGGCGTTGGCGGCGGCGGCGGCGGCGGCGGCGGCGGCGTTGGCGGCGGCGGCGACGACGACGACGACGACGACGACGACGGAGCAGAAACACTCCTGGGTCACGGGGACGGGGTTCATTTCCCTCTGCCAGACGCTGCATTAATTGATCGGGAAGCCGTCAAAAGCCTTGTCAACTTGTAGCTCGCCCAGGGCTTTCCCCTCCCCTCCCCCCCCTCGGTACTCGAACATGATTTTCAAGATGCCCAAGGTTAATGAGGTCAGAGAGGCTTTCACGTTAATTACTGCAAACAAGAGTCTTTCCGGCCAGAAAACTTTCCGGACTTTTGCCGCAATTGCTCCAGGCCAGTAGATTGGATTACTTCTCTCTCTTCTGCGGCACCAATAAATCTTGATATTTGCCTCGCGCAATAAAAATATATCGCGCCGAATTTATCGCTGCGGCGTCACTTTCGCCGCGTTTCCCCCTCAAAGCTCTGATTCTGCTGACTTTTTTTTGCATTGTTTTTGCATTTGGCCGACGCCGCCCGCACGGACTTCATGAAGTGGAGGAGGAAGAAGAACTCGCAGTTATCCGCAATCAATAAAAAGGAGGCTCCAATTTGGCCCTGTCACTACGCGCTGGTGGAGTCAGTGGGGAGCTTCTTCTCCTTGTACATGTGTTCCCCCATTTTTTTTTGTCATTGCTGCCTGCAGAGAGAGAGGAAAAGGCGTGTGTATAGGCTTTACAGAGGCCCCTTTTTGTGCTGGCTGAACTAAGAGGAGGCGGAGGCAGCTGCATTCTACGGTCGCGCTCCGTTGAGTCAAATGTGCAACATGAGGCTACAAAAGTGGAGACGCGCTCTGCAACTCGCCTGAGGGACGACGCGCCGTCGATCACGTTCCGCGCCTTCGGGACCGGGACCCTCAGCGCGCTGGCCGACGCACTCGCCACCATCGAGAGGACAGAAATGCGGCAGAGCCTCCGAGCCCGAGAAAGTCACGCATGGCGCGCAAATTCATAGAGCCTCACACGTTTTACGTGTACACTGATGTGTGTACAATCAGTGGAGAGAGAGAGAACAGTGAACTCTTCCTCCTCATATTGCGGGACCGCGCGCGTCCGCGCGCACGCGCGCGCCGCATCCGACAGTTAAAGAGCGCGTCGCTCGCACGCGCGCGCGCATGCGCGGCGGAGGAGGCGGCGGTGGAGGCGGCGGCGGCCGCGGCCGCGGTCAAAGTCAGTCAGTCGTAGTCAGAGGGCGGAGGAGCAGACAGGAAGTGGCGGAAAAATCGTCGCGCTTGAGCGGAAAAGAGCCAAAATGTGAAAGGCTATTAGAAAAAAAGGGAAAAAACCGACAGAAAAAGAAGCCAACCAAAAATCATTCACCACAGAATGATGTTGGCCAAGATTCAAGACAGTGGGGGTGCACGGGGATGGCCAATCACAGTGATTCTGCCTTTGTTGCTCATGTGTGAAGTTTCCTCGGGAAGAAATTGCTCGTTCGACGCCTCCTCGGAGCGGCTGAGCTGCGCCGTGGAGGCCCTGACCACCGAGACTTCTTCGGTGGCGTCCGCCAGCCACGCCAGAGAGGTCGAGGTCACGTGCGACAAGACTCACGAGGCCCTGCTGAGGCCCGACCATTTCGGGCGCCTGCCAGACTTGAGGTCCCTGGCGCTGTCGGCATGCACGCTGAGGAAGATCCCGGCGCGCGCGTTCTCGGGGCTCTCGGGTCTCACTGACCTCTCCGTGACCTCCGAGGCCGCGGAGACCACGATGGAGCTGGAATCAGAGGCTCTGAGTGGTCTAAACAGTCTCAGGTACGAATACTTCTGCTGTGACTAACTTATGACGCAGTCCTAAAAAAAAGGGGTTGGTGCATCGTCTGTGCAAAAAAAAAAAAAAATTGCAACATGAAAACTTGTCAGACCCATTGTCCACCGTTTTGTGTAGCATGACATTCACAATTCCGCTATGCTGAGCTACGAGATGTCTTCAAGGATACGTTCAATCAGTGATGTGATCTCTTGCTTGCATTGCCAAATTGGACGTTGCCTCACAGGGATTTTCCACGTTGCGTCTTTTGTGAAACACCCGGTACAAATTTGTACTTGGCGACGAAGGCGGCTCAAGGCGAGACTGCAAATACGTGTGCAGGGTGCGGAAGTGAAATTCCGCCCGGCCTTTGTGACAAAACAGGAGGAAAGACACGTCGGTCCCGAGTCTTCTTTCTTTCTTCACATACTTTCCAACACCTTTCCAGAAAATGGAGGGAAAACTCCTCAAGTCGCAGCGAGCGTTAAGAGTCACGTCATGTTAAATCGTGCATAATGACTAAATGAGAAACGCCTACGGGAAAAATGTCTCTCATGTGCAAGTTCAGGTTCACGTTGGCCTCGGCCACGGCGTCAGCTGTTCCTCGTATTAAACTTGGTGTGCGCACGTCAACTTTCCAAGTGCTATCTCAGCTTTAAAAAAGTCAGGCAGACAACAACTTATTAAGTATGCATGTACAATTTGTCCGTGCAGAACATGTGTTGTCGTCATTTCTTGTTGTTTGCCCAGGGGTGGCTGCCCCGGGGTCGCCACCCCCAACCCCGACCCGAACCTCGACCCGGTGGCCCTGGCGTCGTCAATGCCCTCGAGCTTCAAAATATAGAATCGGGCGTCTCGTGCTACCTGCCCAGACGGACATATGTGATTAGTACCTATGCGTTGTCAACAGGTCTGATCAACTCCTTAGAGGTCAACTCCTAATGAGAGTCCATCTATCTGAGCAATTAATAATAAATAATTTATTAAGCGGTCGGTTCCCCCCCCCCGCGCTATTTTGTCACAAACACCCGTACGTAGACATCAGCATTTATGGAATAATAGCGGTTCTTTTCTTTTCTTTTTTTTTTCAAAAAATTAAGCCGTGACTCATTACTGTTCTAGGAGACTGAATTTGAGTGGCAATAACCTTTGGACGCTTCCGGCGGGCGCCCTTTGCTCGCTGCGCGCGCTCCAGAGCCTCAACCTCTCGTCCAACTACCTCCAGTCGACGTCAGAGCTCGGGTTCGGATCCCAGCAGCTGAATTCCTGCCGTCTGCCGTTGACCGGCCTCGACCTCTCGGGAAACCGCCTGTCGAGGTTGCCCGAGGCCGCTTTCGGGCAGCTGCACAAGCTTGAGAGGCTGGACCTGTCCTGGAACAACCTCCACCTCCTGCACGACCTCGCTCTCCAGGGACTCCACAGGCTGCAGCGGCTGAACCTGCAGAACAACAAGCTCGTCGCGTTGCCAGCCAAGTTGTTCCACACCCAGGACGGCGAAGACCAGAAGAGGTACGTTCTGGACCTGTGGATGCGTTGCAACAGTCTAAATGAGCCAATACCTTGAACGGCAGCCTGACAACTGAGACAGCGGTTAGGTGAGGCCAGCCGAGGCCAGCCGAGGTCGGGCTCAAAGAGGTCAGGGGGGCCTCTTAGCACAAGACAAACAGACGAAACAACCGAATATTCTGTAGTCACTTTTTACGTAACATTGAGCCTTCAGCCACTCGGGACGTCACACACTTGTTTGTACCGTATGAGCCGCATTTTTTCCGCCACTTTTGACAGTCTCACGTCCAATGACTCGTACGGTTCAAGGTTTTTCATGGTCTGCGTGGTCGCAGAATATCTTTGCATACACGCGAATTACAACCATGGACGCACTTCTCTTCGCAGCCAATGCAAACGACTAATGGCAAAATTGGAAAGTGCGTGGAAGAAAATTAGCTGCAGGAGATAGTGCAAAATTGCGTTTTGCGGTGGCGCGAAACGTGACTTTCCTCTTTTTTGCACACACACCCCTGAGCATAAAAGGTGTCATCCTCTTTTTCTCTTCCCCCCCTTTGTAGCTGCTGCAAGTCGCTGCAGGAGCTCCACCTGCAGAACAACAGCCTCACTGGCCTCGCTCCCGGTCTGTTGGACGGCCTCGACCGCCTCTTGGTGCTGAATCTGTCCAACAATGACCTCAGCAACGAGTGGATCGACCCAGCGTCCGCGTTCAGCTCGCTCAGGCGTTTGCTCGCCCTTGACCTGTCGAGAAATCGTCTCAAAAGTCTGGACGAGCGACTTCTGGCACCGCTTACCAGCCTCCAGCTTCTGGATCTTGGGCACAATCAGCTGGTGACGCTGCCGGGCAACTCTTTTCTCTCCCAGTACAACTTGCACATCTTGAGATTGTCGCACAACCACTTGGAGAGTCTTGACAGTCACGCCCTCAACGGCCTCTCAGTGCTGGGCTCCTTGGACTTGGACCACAACCGCCTCCGGACCTTGGACTCCGAGGTCATGCAGAACTGCACAGGCTTAGTGGACCTGACCTTAAGTCACAACCAGCTCATAGCCGTGCCCATAGAGGCTCTGACCCCTCTGGCTCGCCTCAAGACCCTCGACTTGGGGGACAACGCGATCACTGACCTCACCGCGGATTCCTTAAAGGGTCTGCAGAGTGTGTACGCCCTGACGCTTGCTGGAAACGGCATCGTGAGGGTGGTGCCAAGTGCCTTCGACTCAGTGCCCAGTGTCAGAGTGCTCAACCTGGCACATAACGCTATCAAGGAGCTGGACGAGGGCGCCTTCCGGGCGCTCAAGAAGCTGCGGATGCTCAGGCTGGACAGCAACGTCCTCGAGGACATCAACGGCATTTTGGCCGGTCAGACAGAGGTCAAGTGGCTGAACGTGTCCTCAAATCGACTGCAGTGGTTCGATTACGCGTTCATCCCCAAGAGCCTTGAGTGGCTTGACCTCAGCCACAACCACATCGAGGATCTGGGCAACTATTACAAGGTGAGGTCCATTAATCAAAGTTATACGTAGCAAATGCACAGCGTAATTATCCTCTTTTTCTCTAAAGCGAGAGGTCTGCAAGAAATTAATAACGCTGCGCTTGACGCACTCTTTTATGTGCCCCATTTTTTGCATCCCCAGTAGATCTTCCAAGGTTAAGGCGAGCAAAAAAAAGGAACTAAGTAGACTGCAATGTCAAAGCTTTCACGTTATTTTTTATTAGATCGAAGAAGGCTTCAGTCTCGTATGGCTGAACGCTGCGCACAACCACATCAAGAAGTTGGAGGAGCTGTCGCTGCCCGCCAGCCTGAGGGAGGCCAACCTGTCCGGGAACCGAATCCGCACGATCGCGCCGGGCACGCTGAAGCAGAAATCCAATTTGGCAAAAGTAGATTTGACGGAAAATCTCATCAAGCAGCTGGCCTTGCCGGCCTTGGCTGTGGAACTGAGCGACGCCGAAGGTATGCTGTGTGTGTCACTTGACGTCAGACTTGTGAGGGCGCGCTCACACTCGCGCAATTTGGGGGTGCTTCGACGGGGGTGAGGGGGGACTTGTTGCAATTTTGATGACTCGTCCGTCCGTGTCCGGGCGCGCGCACGAGAGGGGGGAGGGCAAGTCTATCCAGAGCCATCTGCGCTCCCTGTACACGTGCGTGTGAGGCCAAAAAAGAGAGATATGCGGCGTCCACTGTATCATTTTTTCGGAAAAAAGGAGATAGAAGTGTTCTTCTCCCTCTTCCCAGGAAACTTAATCTTCTTGGCGCCTTTCTTGAGAAATGAGAGGAACTTGAATTCCTGGCCTCTCCTTGGCGAAATTAAACTCTTGCACTCGCCTCTTTCTTTCCCCCTTGCAGCCCCTTTGCCGGAGGTGCTGTTGGGTGGCAACCCCTTCCTGTGCAACTGCGAGATGGAGTGGTTGCTCAAGATCAATCAGATGAGCCACCACAGGCAGTACCCGTTCGTCAGTGACCTGGCCCAAGTCCAGTGCAGGCTGCTCAACAGGGTCAACATGAGCCTCCTCGTCACCAGGGACATGGCCTCCATCAGGCCCAACGAGTTTCTGTGTCAGTACCAGGCTCACTGTTTTGCCCTGTGCAACTGCTGTGACTTCTTCGCCTGTGACTGCCGCATGCAGTGCCCGCACGGGTGCGCCTGCTTCCACGACTCCACCTGGAGCGCCAACATCATCCAGTGCTCGGCCAGGGGTCACTCAGTCATCCCTCCACTCATTCCCATGGACGCCACCATCATCTACATGGACGGGAACAACTTGACTGGCAAGCTGGAGAGTCAGGCCTTCATTGGGAGGAAGAGAGTGCGTGAACTCTTCCTGAACGACAGCAAGATTGAGGCCATCAACAACCAAACCTTCAATGGCCTGACAGAGCTTGAGGTGCTGCATCTCGAGAACAACTTGATCCGCCGTCTTGAAGGCTACGAGCTTCAAAATCTCACTTCGTTGAGGAATCTTTTTCTGCAGCAAAACTTGCTCATGTTCATTCACGAGGCCACGTTTGCCTCCCTCGTCGCCCTGCAGGAATTGCACCTGGAAGGCAACCGACTGAGCTCCTACCCAGTGTGGGACCTGCGCTTCATCGCCCCGCTCTCCAGTGTCCACCTGTCAAGCAATCCCTGGAGCTGTGGTTGTGACTATGTCAGAAGCTTCCAAGACTTTGCCACCTCTGGACTAGTGGCAGACTTCTCCAGTGTCGAGTGTATCGACAGCGATGATGTCCACATCAGACTCAGCAGTAACATCACGTGCTCCGACGCCATGGCTGTGACTTATGTAGAAGAGGAGGGTGAAGACTTTGAAGGCGTTGTGACCGTTGCCATTGCCTCGACTGCACTTGTGATCGTGCTCCTGTGCGTTGCTGCTGTTGCCTTTGTCTTCAGGACCCCGGTCAGGATCTGGCTGCATGCCAAGTATGGATTGCGCATGTTCAACCACTCCAACGGCAGCGAGAAGCTCTACGACGCGTTCGTCTGCTACGCAAGCAAGGATGAAGACTTTGTGCAGCAAATTCTGCTTCCTCAAACTGAACAGCAAGGAGCTTACAAACTGTGTCTACAGCACAGAGATCTGCCTAGCAACGTCTCCTTCTCAGATGCCTTTCCAGGCATTGCTCAACTGTGTTCAAGACACATTTTGGTGGTTTCCAGAGCTTTTGTGGCCTCCGAGTGGCCTCAAGTCAGGCTTGCTTTGACCTCAAAGCTGAGGCCCCTCGTAGTGATGCTGGAGGAGCTGTCCTCCATGGAGTTGGCAACAGTGCCCGAGCTGAACCCCCTGCTCCGGTCAGCCCCGATCCTGCGTTGGGGGGACTCCGGGTTCTGGAACAAGCTCCGGTTCCACCTGCCCGATCCAAGATTGAGGTGAGTTGTTTCTCTTTCTGCTTTCTCTTTGGTGCCACTGACTCAAGTCTCCCCTCCCCTGGACGTCCTCCAGACTGAGGCAGCACCACAAGCAGCAGCATGACTGGCATTACGACGACTTGCGTCAGCAGCAACAGCAGCAGCTACAGCAGCAGCAACAGCAGCAGCAGAACTCTTCGACCGGCGGTTCGACGGCCAACGGCGGCTTGATGTCTTCTCCTCACACCCTGAGCAGCAGCAACAACAGCGGAGGCAGCAGCAGCAGCAACAGCGATCAGCACCGCAACTTGGTGGAGAATCCGCTGGCCGAGTGGATCGCGCCGTCTTCTCCACAGCAGCAGCTCCACCAGAGCAGGAGCAGCAACCAGCATCACACGTACAGCGTGAGTGAGGAAAAAGAAGTGTGCAAAAAAGCAATTTTCGGCTGTAGCAAAAAAAAGTACCTCGTGCAATAATTTGGAGCAGCTGCATCATCAGTAGTGCAGTAAGACGTAGGGTTTTTTTTTCGGTCAGCATAACTAATCTTTTTTGTATTGTCATGACTTTAATGTCCTGGTTAGAGAGACAGACAAAATGATCACTTATTGATGCACGAAGGCTGTGTTTTCAACTGACAGCCAAATTTGTATAAACTCAATATAAAAAGTCTGTTCTCTTCAGACCATCGACGGAGAGCCCATTTACCACACTCTGGAGCCGACCTCTGGCTCCTTTGAGCAATATGACACCTTGGGCAGGTTGGATGTGATGCTGCCCAACGGGCGGTTCGTGCCGGCCACCCTGGTGCGCACGCACGTGGACGGGCGGGTCGTGCCGATCGTCGACGTGGCCAACACCATGCCCAGCCAGCAGCAGTTCGGCAAAGCTCCTGCCTCGAAGAGGAATCGTCAGTTTGTCTGAAAAGCAAAGATGAAAAAGAAATGCGTACTTTTTAAGGCTGTGACGTTATTGACATCTGTTTGTACGTGCAAGCTCCTTTTTACATATAAAAGAAGCAAGAACAATTAATAAATCTAGTCTGTTCCCCCCCAAAAAACCGCTCTCAATTGTATCACTCAGGAAATATAGATCTTAATCGCTGAAACTGCTGATTGCGTCGTTTATTTCCACTGAGATCTTTATTGTGGACCTCTTAACTGAAGCTTGTTATTGCCTTCAATAAACTGTTATATTTCCTACGTCGCTGCTACTGGGTTCATGTGTGTATGCGTGTGTGTGTGTGCATATGTATATGTGCGCGCGCTCAGGAAACGTAGGGTCTCATACGTGACATAGATGTCCGCAGTTCATAAGCGATGAGTGGCCAAGGCAAAAACTGATCCAGACAGGACAAGGAAAATCTTTGGAACTTTCCGACGACTCCAGGGGTGGTTTTGCAGCCACTTGACGCGAGTTCAGGCTGACAGGGCAGACGGGGCTGGCCACACAGGGTGTCTGCACTCAAACGCAAACCTTTCCCCCCTCGTTCAAAGTTTCTATCAGACTCCGGACCTGAAATGGATGGGCCTCATTTGTCTCTAACATAGAAATTAAAAGCCTGTCTTACGCTGGCCTAAAAAGGGAAGTCATTTAATTCGCGATTTACATTTGCAAGGGACCCGAAATCGCTGGCTGGGCCCGGCCGGCCTAAAAAGGACAGACGCAATAAACTCCGCCTAATATGATTTCCCCCTTAAAAGACAACGAATAGAATAGAAGCTTTAATAATGAAAGGGTTTCGCTCAGAGAGCGGTGATTAAGGCCTGACTAATTCGCTTTTAACCATATGGGGGAGGAAGCAGCGGCAGCAGTGTTAAAGGTGAAGCATGAGATTTCACTCCCTAAATTAACACAAGCGATTGCGACACTTTTTGGCTCACACGTTTCGTATGCACCGGAAGTGTCATTATCGTATGGTCCCTACCTCGTTTTCTCCACGCCAAAAGGGAAAACGACAGCTGACCCATTTAAAAAAGAGTGTCTGCCTCACAAACATACAATAGAGCAATTAGGGAGTCAAAAATGCAGTCGTTTTTTTGTTTTTTGCCTGATTACTTTGCCTCTGAAGCCTCTTTTTCCCCCACATTTGTGTGCGTTTCACTGGCGGCTTCGAAAAAACTTGGTCGGAGGAAGCCAGACTTTTTCTTCAGGACCATAAATGTTAATTGCCCTCCCCTGATTAAAACTTTATTGCGTACACAGTAAGAAACACTTATGTCAGGGCCGGAGAAACACGTGTGTGTGCGTGCAGTGCTGGTGTGCGAGTGTGCGTGTACAGGGCTGCCAAGCTCTGCCAAACAGAAAGAAACACCTGTGTGTAGGGGGTGCAGCTCCTGTGTGGGTGCAACTCGTGGATGTGTAGAGTTGAGCCAGCTCTGCCAGACAGAAACACCTGTGTGTGTGCAGCTCCAGTCTGCTAGTCAGTTCTAACTAGAGCTGCACATTTGTAGACTAGAGCCGTACGTATGTCCACTAGAGCTCCACATTGACACACCAGAGCTATATACACACATGTATGCAAATGTGGAGCTCTGGTGTGCAAATGAGCTGCTCCACTGTGTGAGTGTGCTGCTCAAGCATGTCTGCATGCAGCTCAAGAATGTCTGTGTGCAGCTCCGTGGCGTGCGCGCGCGTGTGTAGCTGTGGAGTGTGCGTGCGCAGCTGTTACGTGTGTGTCGTTGTTGTGTAAGCGTGTGCCAGCTCTGCCAGACAAAAAGCCCTCTGGCGCCCTCCAATGGCCACTGGTGTCTTCTCTCTTTCCACGACGTGTCATTTACTGTATGCGAAATGATGATCGTCTGAAGTGAAAGTTGAGAAAAACTCTCTCTTTTGCTGGCGAAAAAAGCCTCTGAGGCCTTTCCCACTTTTCTCACGCACTGAAAAATCTGTGAAAACTGAGAGTTGAATTAACCTTGCAGCAGTTTTGGGGAGGCGAGGGGGGATTTCTTCTAAAGTCCTGGAAGGAGCTTAAAAATTTCTGCTGTTTTTTCTTCTTCTAAGCTTTTAAATGCTGGCAATAATTCTTGCGTGGAGGAATCGTATGCACGTTTCGAAAACTTTTCTCTCTTCTTCACCTGTCTTTTTATCTCTAACGAAAATCCCCTCGTAAATTTCAGCTGTGATCCCCCCACCAATGTCGCGCGTGTCTCTGGACTGGGCGCGCGGGCGCGCGCACACATGTACGCCGTAAATAATAACATTGTTGTAATGCGAAAGAAAAAAAAATATGCTTATTACCGAGCATAAATTACACGCGATATCACATACGTACAGAATTCCCTTCTCTTTTTTTTAAACACAGGAAGCACTTTTTTTTTCTTCCCGTCAATTTGCTCCCCCAAAATTGACGCATTTTTGCGCGGTGGAGAAAAAAAACCAACTCTGTCAGGCGTCGATAACTTTTGCAGTCCATTGGGAGGCCCCTCCAGGCCTGGGCTGGGCCCAGGTGAGGAGAAGGAGAAACTCTGGAGGAGGAGGAAGAATTCGTCGGCAATAAATTTGTTCCGGCCAATTGCTTCTTCCTCCTTCTCAGAGCCTCTTTGCCTCCCTTCGAATTTACGGCGAACGAAAAAAAACAACAAAAAACAAAGGGACAGACAAAAAATTGTTTCCACCTCTTCTTCTCATGGGAAAGTTGTTGAAAATTGTCAATTCCAGCTCTGAAAACAGTGCAAAACGAGGCCAATTCAAGTGTGAACGATCTGCGGTGCACGAGAAGAAGAAGAAGAAGTCACTGCTCGACCAGACACTCTGTGCATGAGCAGCCGCGTCTGGTGGAGCGGAACAACAACAAAGCACAAGCTGCTGCTGCTGCTGTCTGGTGGAGGAGAAGGCAACAACAACAACAACAACAACAACAATAAGAACAAAAAGAACAAGGCCAATTGTGCTAGTCTGATTCTCTTAAATGGAATGATGGATGAAGTTTTTGCCTCGCCGAGACACGCTGTAACTCGTGTACAGATACTTGGTGGCAAATGGAGATTGACAGAAAGATGAGGCCAAGAAAGCTTTTCATGTATGGAGATGTGGGCGAGGAAATGCAGCGTGAGCCAGAAAAAGCAGCCCAAAAGTTGCGTCACGAAGAATGAGCACCAAAGAAGTGTTCTTCTGGCGGTCACTCGAATGCCACTTTTTGTCTGGCTCCTCCATTCCCCCAGAAGAAGTTGCAGCAGCAGCTCCAGAAAGTTGCAGCTTTGCTGCTGCAACTTGGGGGTAGCTTAAAAAAATTGCATCTCTCCCTCTCTCTGCCCCTGGTGTGTGTGTGTGTGTGTGTGTGTGTGTGTGCGTGCGAGTGTGTGCAAACTTTCTTCCCCCCCCCCTTCTTCATCATCAAAGCGGGTTTTGTTGTCGACCACTGGAAAAGTTTTCCAAGTCTTGTGAAAGTTATGCCAACTCCATTAAACAGGAAGAAGGAAAGTTCTTTGTTGATCAACAAGCGATTTTTTGGGGGCTCATAATTTCCGGAAATATGCGGGTTTTGGAGAGGAGGGAGAGAAGGATCAGATTAATGAGAGCCACTTTAGTCTGTTCCTTCTCCTCTTTTGAAGCTTGGAAAGTTCTCGTCTGGTAATGAGCAGAAATTCTCCCCTCTGTCTAGAAATATGGGGTTTTTTCTGAGAGTGAAAAAGGGAGATTTAGCTTCCTTTTTTCTGATCAAGTATGCGTGAAGACTGAGGTCCAAAGAGAATTCGTTAATGAGAAGACTTTTATGCAGCCTTTGTTCTTTAAGAAGAATGGGTTTTCCGGGGTGGGCCGGGTCGGGCCGGGCCGGGCTGGGCCGAGCTGGGCCGAGTGGGGCTGCACAGTCGGTGTGCAGGGGGAAGAAGGGAGAGAAACAAAAGAATAGGGAATTTCGTGGAGAAGACAGAAACTTCATTTGCTTTCTCTCGATATCAGAAAGCTGTTCAATACTCTCTACCGAAGCAATTTTCTTATGTGTCTTCCAAAGACAAAACAAAAGATGTGGCTTTTTCTTCTCCTTCCCCCTCTCGACAGCTGGAGACCAGAGGTAATCATATTAAAGCCCCCCTTTTTCTCCCTTTGTTTGCTTTCCCAGAATTCTCTGTGTCGTCGTCTTTGGTGTCTTTTTTGTCAGGGTTTCGCCCCGAAGGCATCTCCGGGCTCTCAACACATTGGCAGAGCAGTATCGAGGAGAGGGAGGACATTTTCAGGACTGGCACCCACCACAGGGTGGCCTAAAGCAGTCACGACTGAGTGGGAGTGCTTTTCGTGTCTCTTCACTGGAGGCCAAGTACAGACTGGCAAGAAAAACAGTTCTGCCTCTGCAGCCGCACTGACCGCTCTGTGCATTGCACCGGTCAGCTGAGCCCTGATTCAGCGGTCAACTCCATCGGCTCAGTAGGCATTGTTACAGACAGCTTCTGCAACTGCACTGACCACTGTTTGCTGCAGTGCAGCAAACAAAAGGTCAGCCTAGTCAACATAAAGACTTGATTCAGTGCAGTGACACAAACAGTCGACACATTTAGCAGAGAACAGTAGTTCTTTCCCTTGGTCTAGTTCCCGTCCTTCCCTAGTCATTTCCCTTGGTCTAGTCATGCATGACCGGAAAAAAGTTCCTTTTGACAGCTGTAACTGCACTGAATGAGGTAACAATGCCTACTGAGCCGGTGGAGTTGACCGCTGAATCAGCTGACCGTGCAATGCACAGAGCGGTCAGTGCGGCTGCAGAAGCAGAACTGGTTTTTCTTGACAGTCTGTACTTCTGACAACATGTGTTGTTGGATGAATGGGTGACAAAATCATGGTTGCCATGGTTGCAGATGTCTTTGACACACTTGATGTCCTTGCCCTGAGCAAAGGTCATCATGATGCTGAACGCTTGGAGTGAAGAAGTGAAGCTTTGTTTGTCTTCTTCCTTGGTAGCGAACTAAATATCTTTTCCCTCTTCTTCCACGTTTTTTTTCTTTTGGAGTGCTTGGATCAGCCTAAAATCTCGTTCGGTTCCTCGCAGAAATGACAGAAGTAGCAGCGATCGCACGACAGGAAAAGTCGCGGTGAAATGTGGCAAATTTCGAGTGAAAATCAACGCAGTTGACGATCTCAAACTCGAGGCCTTAAGAGCGAGAGAAAAGTGGCGCTTCCACGGACACTTTTGTTCGAGCTGGCACAGTCGAGCAGTCGTTTTTGTCTTTGCCAGCCGAGGGGGAGGACGCGGAGGAGGGCGTGGCCGTCACGCCCCCCCCCCCCGGGACAGCTTTGCAGACTCACTCTGCAGTCTCGTTGATGGAGGCGTCTTTACCACGTCAGTCAGGATTGCCTGGGTCGGAATCTGCCAGTGTAACCGAGTCCTTAAGGGACTTTGGTGCGTGCGCCGTCATCCCTTTTTTTTTAAGAAGGAGAGAAAGGATGGGAAGCAGGAGAAGCTCACCAAAGCGGAAGGATGAGAAGAGGATCACAAAATTGAATTGTCTCTCTCTCTCTCTCCTTTTATATGACTGCTTGCAGCATAAATATTCTTCCACCACGATGACGAAGACGTCGGTCGACTCCAGCTGCTGCGACGACTCCACTACGTACATGATTTGGAAGGCGCTGCAGTGTGAGCGAACAAGGACGTGGCCGCGGCCTGGGCCGGCTTTTTGGTGGCTCGCAGGATCGCACTTGACGCACTGAGAGAGAGACGAATCGCAGTCATATTTTTGCGGCCCAACAGTTGAGGCTGCAAGTGGAAAAAAAGAATGTCTTGGGACGGCCTCGGAATTTTAGGTGAACAATCTTCGTTGTTTAGAGACGAGAATTGCATTGGAAGCTTCTTTTCTTCTTCTGGTATGGGAATTTCGTCACCGTTTCTTTTTTCCTCACAATTTGACTTCTTTCTAGATTTCTTTTTAATTTGTTTTGTTGTCAATCCCTTTAGGACATTGGTGCTGGCACCTCCAATTCCGAGGTCTTCGTGATCGCCACCGTCAAGGGATGCCAGAAAAAAAGTCATGATCAATGACTGAGTCGTTTAGAGTCTCAAATCGAAGAAGTTAGCATCGATCTCACCCAATCACTGGAGAAGAAAATTTCTGCGGAAACATCTCTCATTTCTCAGAACTTCCCTTTTAAGGTCGGTGCAATTTGATTTTCCATAGTATGACTTTCCGTAGAATGTATCTGATTTCCCGCGTATCTTATTTCTGGGAAACAGTGAGAGATGTCAAAAAAGGGTTGGACCACCAAGAAGAAGAAGAAGCTCAGTTCCACCTGCTTCCCATTAAAGGGGGGGGGGACAGACTTTGAGTTCGTCTTGTGGTCATGAAGCTCTTTAATGCTTTAATGACATAATTTCTTGTTCGTTCCAGGGGGAGCTCCTCAGGTGGCTGACCCATGCAGGCTCGCGCGTTAGCCGCTGTGGCCAACTTGCACGCTGACCCCTCGATAACTCACCACAGGGGGGGGGGAAACTTTGGCTGTCAATCACACGTCGAACCAGTCATTTCGGACGGGGCAGGGTTGCCACATGTTCCACCAGGACAGGAGTCAGTCAGTCTCTTTAGCTGCTTCGTCTTTACTGGGGGGAGGAGAAGAATGGCACTCCTGAGTCAAGAAGTGACCTCGGCTGTCGTCGGTCTCATCGCGTTTGTTCTGAGCCGACAAAAATTGCTCCAGTCATTTTTGGCCGCCAGTGCCAAAGTTGCAGCATCGAAGTCTGTGCAACCTTTTGTTTTCACCTCGGCTGCAACTTTGGCGACTGCGGCCACAACGGGGAGAGCAGAGAAGTTGCTTTTGCCTGAACAATCGGAGCGTTCGCTTGAAGCAGACCCCAATTTTGCAAGCTGTGCAGGCCTGACCTTGCGCCATTTTCTGCCACGCACTGCACCGACTTTGCAATCTGCTGCACTGCACGGCACGGGGCCACTGGCTGCACTGCACTCAGCAGCACTTCCTTGCGCGGTGACAAGAGGAGACTTTTACACACGCAAAACTTCTTCCAAAATTCATCCTCCGTCTTTGTTAACCTTTATCAGTCCTTCCCCCTTTTTTCATATCTTCCTCTCCTCCTTTGAAGTTGGAATTTCTGTGAAAAGAAAGGCGGGCAAACACTTTTTCCGTTGACAGCAACTTCGACAGAGACGTCATTTCTGGGGCAGACAGGCAAAAGGAGGCGAAGGAGGCGGACCAGGCGGAGGCGGCGGAGGCGGCGGCCAAGGAGGCTCCTGACCGCACTTCTCTTCATTGTGCTCAAGGAGGGAGGGAGGGAGGACATTTTTTTTTCAACAGGGAACGAGGCCTGCATAGGCGTGCAGGCCACAAAGCTCCTTTATGCTCACTTCTTATGGCCCCTGGTGCTGGTGGTGTCGGTGGGTGCTGGTGCTGGCTTTAGGGAGATTACTGAGTTGTGTGAGCCAGAAAGAATTCCTTGGGAGGGGGAAAAAGCCTTAGAAAGCAGAGCTATTTCCTTTTCTTATCGCCGACCTCGAGGCGTCATCGCGGCCTCGAGGGTGGATGCATTTTTCAAGCCTCGCAGGGCTCACGAATGAGTTTTGCAATGCAAAACTGACCTTTTGCTGCTGCTGAAACTTGGGAGGAAAGTTTTCCTTTGAAGGAGGAGAAAGTTCAATAGAATTTGTTTTCTTTCTGAGAGCCCTATCAAAAAATCCTCTGCTACTGAGAGTCGATTTCGGAAATCGTTCGTGTCTATGAGAGCAAAACTTTTTTTCCCCTCTTGGACAGGATCACCAGCAGCAACAACGTCGGCAACGTCGGCAACACCGGTAACGGCAGCAGCAGCAGCAGCAGCAGCAGCCAAAAAAGGGGCTCATCGATTTTCTTCAGCTCTTAAATCTGTCTTCTTTTTCTCTTTGCGTTTTTCCCAATTTTTCGCTCGTCCCCTGAGGGGAGGAGAAACTTTGTCTCTCTCTCTCTCTCTCTCTCTCAGACATGGGAACGCCTTTTACATACTTAATGTCTCGTTGAGTTCAGACAAGGGCGCCTAGCCTGGAAGCAAAAAGATGGGAAAGGTCACGTTCTTCGAAATGAATGAAAGGCTTTATAACAGCTCAAGAAGCTGTTGTACAATTAAGAAGCCTTCAAGAGAAAAATAACCTTTAAGTGGCGAAGGGACTTAAGAATGTGAAACATTTCTTTTAGCTGCAAACAGAGGATTTGGCCTGAAATAGAGGGGGGGGAGGAGAACATGAGACAGCTCTACCAAACACAGCCAGAGCCAAAAAAAGTCAAGTCAAGGCCGTTAAAATTCCGTCCTATCTCCGTGAGGCCCATAAAATGGGGTCTCAGTCGAGTTTGTGTAATCGCATTAGGCGAGGTCGAATCTGGGAGAGGGAGGGAAGATTGTACAGCCTTTCCTCCATACGAAAGTCGGGAACTTTCCGGCGCCGGGCGAAAGCAGCAACAATGAATATTCGTTTGTATCTACAACTTTTTTCCTGGACATTTTTCATTTTGTCAGCTAATTTTCTCTGCTGCAAAGGATTAAATTTACATAATGTGTGTGAAAGTTGATCGCAGAGAAAAAACTCGAATGACCTTTCTCGTCTCTGAAGGCCAGAAGCGCCAAAAGTGCGCGACTTCCGGAGATAATATCAGTTGCAAAAACGAATCGCGTAAGTTGCGAAACACGACTGAGCCTCGAGAGGCGAGGTTCCCCGAACAGAACTTTCGTAAGAACAGTCACAGCTGGAGCATGCGTGAAGCTCCCACTTAGGCCCCGTCTACGCTAGGCCTTTTTTCGTCGTCAGACCCGAGCCGCCAGCAGCGAGTAGGCCTTTCCAAGCCGTGCAGCCCCGCCACGTCTCTGTCCACAGGCCTCGCTTGCACTGGCACAATTGGGCCGGGCTCGCAGTGCACGTACGAGGCGCTGTCCTGGCCTCACTGGGACACCGAGGATCCGACGGGCGCCATCTTGGTGCAGTTGTAAGACTTCCTTGTTTGTAGGTCTTGCCATGGCTGCTCAAGCGCCTCTCGTGGGTCCACTTTTCGACTGCATGATTGAACTCTGCGTGGTTGTAACGAGGCTCCCAGATTCCCTCCTCCCCTGGCCGTCGTCGTCTTCGTCCCCCTCCCCCTCCCCCGTGGCCTGCGCGGCCCTGATCTTCTCTGGTCAGTCCATTTGCCAGATTGGCTTTTTCACTCCCATTTCCTGACCCTCCCAATTTAGCTCTGGCCATTCCCACATCCGCTAAATTCAATCCCTCCGCCTGCATATTGGAGAGGGAAAAAGCAGGGGACGAAGGAGAGGAAAAGGCTGAGGAAGAGAAAGAAAAACTTCCATTTCTCTCCTGGAGGAAAGAAAAAAGTCACGTTTGTAACGTCAGCATGCAGGAAAACTCATTGAGACAATCGGGAGCGGCAGAAGAAAACTTTCCTCCAGCTTGATCAATGCTTCAGTTCCAGGTAGTTACACTCATAGGCAGGCACGTGCTTATTTGACCCTCTTTTTTGGTCTGGTCGAGTTTTTCTTCCCCCCAGAAAGCCTCATTTCGGCTTCGTTGCTTGAGCCCCCAATCTGATTCCCCCCCCCCCCCCCTCCAAGCCTCATACCATAAGCTAATTAAGATAGCTGCTGTAACTTTCATCGTATATATTCACACACGATATTGTGTATGTAGGTGGTCGAGGCAGCTTTTTTCCATTAGACTTTCATTGTCGAGAAAAATCCTTTTTTCCACAAGGTTTCTTTTCACGTCCTGCGAACTCCCCAGACCTTGAAGAGAGTCTCTGGGTTGGTCTGGGCAAAGTTATCATCCGCATTTGCCACAGGGCATTTCCTCCCCCCCCCCGGGGGGAATTAATGGCAGCGGGAGAGAGCAGGTTAATGACAGCCGAGCGAGGACTCGATTTGACAATTGTGACGAGTGCGCGAGGAATTTTATCGGCCTTTTCCGCCTCATGAGTTGTTGCCTCCGCCTTTGACAGATAATGAATGTCCTCTTTGTGGGCGTTGCGAGAGTGAGAAAGGGCCTAAAACAGGGGGGGGACGAAAAGTGACTCCCTGCAGAGTGAAAAAGAACCAAGGACAAATTGAATCTTTTGTTACGAAGTCGTTGTACACAGGTAGTTCAAGCCTAAAGCTCCTAAGCTCTCGACCAGACAGGAGCAGGCCCAAAACGGGGCTGTTGAGCGTGCCCACGGCCAACAGGCAGAGGCCACCGTGTCACTTCGGCCGGGAGCTGCGTGTACTTGAGCCTCCTGGGGCGGCAGACGCTTCTGGTGTCTCGTCGAGCTGTCTGCTGCTACAAAATTTGCATTTTATACAAGTTTCATTCCCACAGACACACGTGCATGCATAATTCTGTCCTCCCTCCCTCCCTGGCTGCAATCTAAAGTGCCAGGCCCTGGCAGGAGGACGGAGCCCCTGGCGTGGACCGGGCCACGGGCGCGGCCACGGGCGCGGCCACGGGCGCGGCCACGGGCGCGGCCACGGGCGCGGCCACGAACTGGGCCAGGCAGACCCCACCACCTCTCAACTCTTCACCTCAGAGGACTCGGAAAATGCGCCCTTTTTTCCCCCTCTTAAGAGAGGACAGAGAGCAGCAAAAGTTTGCGTTGCCATTTTCTTCTTTGCGCTCCGAAAAAGTTTGTTTGCTGTTGTTGTTGACAACGTTGCCGGAGATTGCACGCAACAAGAGGAGGCGCGCCAAAGTTCATGTCTTCTTCAATTTGGCGGACAGAGTGAAACTGGGTTAAAGGAAGACAGAAGAGATCAAGGTATTTGATGCCTTTGAAAAGTCATGCCCGACCAAGTTTGGGCATTACTTCCAGAAGAAGAGCAGCAACTCGTGGAACATTTGTCGTCATTCCAAATCCGCCCAGAGCTCACCTCCTCCTCCGCGGTCCCCGTGGTCCCCGTGGGGTCCGGGGACTCCGCCTGCTCCGCCTGCTCCGTCAGTCCATCGGCAGTGCTGCAGAAAGCACCTTGGTCTCCCCCCTTCTGCAGCAGTCGGGGACAATGGAGAGTGTCATTTATTACCTCCCGGAAAGTTCTCGGGAATCTTCTCAAAGTGAAAACTACGTCTCTTCCTTCCCCAGGAGAAAACAGTGAAAGGACTCCGCAGAGATTGCCTTAATTAACAGCACAAGGTGTGCCAGACTCCAGGACTCAGTGAGACTCTGGCGGCATGGAGATGTGGCCGGTCCGGACTCGGGCGGGCCGGGTGCGTCGGGCGTCACCGGGTGGGGGACTTTTGACAGAGTCTCTCGGCACCGACGGTGCGACCATGCCGACGTGATGCGTGCCGGAGGAAATGTCTGGCAGAGTGAGGGGGGGAGGGGGAATGCGCCCAATGACGCTTCTCCTTGATGCGAGAAGAAGCTTTCACTATTCATGTGAAAGTTGAGGAAGAAAGTATGATTCTATATCTTTCCTTTCCGGGAACTTTGTCGTGTTAGGTTGTTTTTCAGCTATCAGCAGGAGGGAGGAAAGTTTTGCTCTGGCACGAGAGAGCCAAGAAATATCCAGGGGAGAAGAGTTTCTTTTTCTCATTTTTTTTCCACCATAGAAAAGAACTGTGACAGCGGAGAATGCATAGAGATAATAAACATGCGATATTTGGGTGGTGCATTGATAACTCGATCGCGTCCTGGCCAAGAACACTATGATTCTCCTCCCCACAAATGATGGCCAGTGCTAGATTGTCCAAGTGCCATTTTATGTCCTCTCGAGGCTTTTATCTGTCTTAGTCCCAAATCCTGGAGAGGGAGCTAAATGGCCTACTCAGAAAGAGAAAAAAACTCTGGAGGCCTCCGTCATGTGACTCGGCCAGACAAAGTGCCGGTGACTCCTCTTCCGACTCCCTCCCCCCCTGGTGTGGGTGTCGGGGGAGGAGGACCTGTGGACGTTGCGTCTACTCCCTCCCACCCCCGGGGAAGCCCAGTGGTTCCCCCTTTTGACGACGTCCGACCCGGACGAGTCGGCGTCAGCGGAGACGCAGTCGGCCCTCCTGTCTGGTCGAGGCGTCTAATTTCTCCCATCCTGAGTTCTCCTCCTGCAACGAGTAGAAGGAAAGTTGGCTGCTGGTGTTGTTGCCGCTGTTGCTGCTGCCGCCGTTCGCTCATTTGCCCCCATCCAGGCAAGGTGTGGTGCTTTTTTGGCCCCTATGCGGCCTCTCCCTCGTCAAGTCCCCCAGTGGAGCCACTCTTCTTGAAGAAAAAGGAGCTGAACGTGCCGGGGATGAACTTGGGGCTAATGCAGCCCAGTCATAAGCAAAAGGTGGAAATGCAAGGAATTGTTCGAAAAAAGTGAAGCATGAAAATGTGTGGAAGCCATAAACAAAACTGTTTTTATCCCGGGGGAAAAGCCTGAAAGGGTCCATACAGCCATTCTAATCCCAAAAGGAAATGGGGAGGAGAATAACAAGAGGGGGAGAAGCTCACAGGGCTCTCCGGGACCATGCAATAACGCGGGACAAAAAGGGGGCAACCGGGGCATTGAAAAAAAGGGGAGGGAGGAGAGGACACAAAGATTTTTTTTATCCCCACCAGAAATTGTGTCATCAAAGCCACTGACACGGGGTCGTAGGCGGACTGCAGTGACCGCCTTTTATGTCATGAGCTCGTGCCAATCATCATCCCTGGGCTGACTTTGGTCCTGTCAGCCCCGTATTGCGGGGGGGGGGGGAGGAGGGAATTCCCACCCCTGGACTGGGGGAATCAGCTGACGACGCCCACCAGTCCTGGCACAAGTATGTGGAGCATCTACAAGTCATAACCGCGCTCTGCGGGGATGTGTCAAGGCTTGACTGTTTTTATTACTCGGAGAAGGAGAAAAGTGGACTCTCTTGTTTACCTCAAGGGTCCTCGTGGCGGTGGTGGTGGTGGTGGTGGTGGTGGTGGTGGTGGTCGTCGTCGTCGTCGTCGTCATCGTCCTCCTCCTCCTCCTCCTCCTCCTCCTCCTTCTCTGTGGAGACGAATTCTGGCTTTTGGGAAAACACGAGAGACTCAATTCGATGCCGAGAGGAAACAGAATTCGTTGATTTCCCCTGCGATCGCCGTAACGAAAGTTTGTTTAAGAAGTGAGGCAGAAAAAGGTCTTGGGCAGGGTTTGCAACCCCCTCAGTTGTTGCGGAGACACCCTGTCAAAGCCTCGTTCGCCTCCCTCCTCGGCGTTGGTGGAGTCATGGGAAAATATTCCAGAAGAATTTGTCATCAGGTGAGAAGAAGACTTGTTTTTCCTGATGCAATCTCAGTGAATTATGGACGAGCGAGAGAAATTGCGCGTGCCTCAAAATCTTTGCTGTCTGCCTTAATTTGGGTGGATGCCGATGTCTCCTGAATCAGGATTAGGCTAGGCTGCTGTTGCTGCTGCTGCTGCGGCGGCGGCGGTGGCTGCGGCGGCTGCGGCGGCTGCGGCTGCCGCTCAAAGCTCTGTTCGCCCAAAATTCTTTCTCTGATCTGACGTATTTTGACTGAGAAATTCCGGCCAAATTGAATCCCCCATGCCGAAGACAGAGAAAGCAACGCTTTATTTCCTATTAAAGCATCGTTGGCCGGAGGAATCGCGATGACGACACCGACGCAAAAGAGATCGACCTACTTTTCTCCAGCCCGGAGAACTTTTGACAAGATCTGATTCTTTTTTTCCACGGCTTCCGCCATTTTGTGACTTCCCAGATTATCTCTGATCCCAGATGTTGCATTTTTGAGCCTGCCCAAGAGGCCCGTTTCTCAAGCCCACCAGACAGAAGCAACTTTAGTCCTGATCCTGTCTGGCGGAGTCCTGTCATTTCTCACTCCGGCTCTGCAGAAATGGAGGAATTTATTTACACAATTTATTTGGGGGATTTCCCGTTGTCGCTACCTTGTTTATTTTGGCTCATTGCACGCATGAACACTTGGGGAATTCGTGTGCCCCTCACAGATTCGGGCTGGCGGGGGTTGAAAGAGAAGAGAGCTCGAGTTTTGGCGCAAAATGTCGGAGGGAAAAAGAATCATGAGTCGTTTCACACATCCAGGATTATTCTCCAACTTCTTGGCAGAATAAATCTCAAAGCTTTTCGGAGAGACGTGAAGAGTCTTTTCCCTGCTCAAATATTTTTCTTCTTGGGAAAATTTCCCCCTCTGCCATTAGCGCCATTCACGTTATCCCCCGTAAAAATCCTTGATTCGATCAGTTCTGCTGCTGCTGCTGCTGCTGCTGCCGCTGCTGCTGCTGCTGCCGGGCCTTCATAAGGCCTAACCCATAGAGGGGCCATTAGAAGACGTCTTCATTCACTCGGGGTTTTTTTTGTTGTCAAAGCGACGTCGAGGAAAAGAAAATGCCATTTGGGTTGACTGGTTTTCGTCAAAGGAAATCAGTGGGTGCTGAGTCTCTCCTGTCTCCGGAGCCGCCCGGAACGCCCGGATTGGACGCGTGTGGACGCGCCTTATGCGCCCTTTCAGCCCATTTGTGGTGTGTCGCCGCTCCCTAAGAGGCAGGGGCGGAATTGCGCTCGGGCAAGCGCTGCCTTTAAGGCCCGGGCATGGAGCAAAAAGCCGGAGAGTTGTTTGTAGAACAAACAGAGGCGTCAATGACTTGGCACTGTCACAGCGGGGAACACGCCAAAAAGAACACGAAACACACCTCGGCCAAGTCGAAACATCACGTGTGGAGTCGCTCTTTTTCTCTGACACACACTGTAGCGCTCGACGCGGGACGTACAGGGTGTGTGCGCTGGAATGAGAGAGATGCAAATCTGACCTTGCGATTTGGGCCATTATTGGCTCCGTTGTGTAGTAGCTGACACTGACAAACCGCGACCACTTGAGTGCAAAAAAAGAGGCCCATCTCAGGGCCTGGGCCCATTAGGCAATCCGATCGCCCCGACGATTAAAGCGTATCCGGGAACTCGGGTGCGCCCCCCTCCCCCCTTTTCGCTGCTGCTGCTCAACTACAGGGTGGCGGCAGACTCGGCCCAGAGGCTTCTGGCCAGCCACCCTGTGCAGTCAGCAGACGCAGGATATGGAGGCCAATAAGTGAGTACAAGTATTTCCTCCTCCCCCTCCCAAGACTTCATTTTTCAACGTCGACTTATTAAAAGTTGCTCGTGCGCTCTCTCGCTCGCTCGCTGGCTGGCTGGCTGGCGTGCGCGTGCGTGCGTGCGCGCGTGCGCGCGTGCGTGGGCCCAGTAGAGGCCTTCCTTGACTCTATGAGCCAATAGGAAAGAGATAAGGAGAGAAGTGGCGAAGCCAACAACGACTTCGACGACAATGACAGATGTGCCGACTTAATTAGTTCGCTCTGTCTGGCCGAGTAAGAGTTTCCTCCATAAGAAGTGATCTATAAGAGTAATATCTGATCGGCAAAAACGCTCAATTGACCGGGCCAATTTAGCTGTTTTATTTCGTGGCTTCAGAGAATGAAGAAAGAGGTGCCAGAGATACTAGCAAATTGGTGCGGGAAAAACCTGATCTTTCTTCCCCGATAAAAGGCTGTGTGTGAGAATGCGATTATCGACAGGTTCAATAAAATTAATGAAAGGTTCGTGCGCCCCTTGGCACTCCCGCCCGTCGTGGTCGTCGTCGCCGGCCCGCCCGCGCCCCGAGGAAGAGGCCCACGGAGATGGAGAGAAAAATATGGGGAGCCACAACCGTTATGGGCCGGGCACGAGCTGGCAATAAGAGTTACTGTGACTGCCCTTAAAGTGCAACTTACAACAATGCCAAATTTATTTAAGAACGGGTGTGTGTGTGTGTGTGTGTGTACACACATACACGGGCTCTTTTTCACATATGCCCCGCAGGGCCTTGACATGGGGCTAATCTCGATTGATTATCTCTTCTCTCTCGACGAGAAAAATGAGCTCATTTCGGGAGGAACCCAAGGTGTGTCTGCCCAAAATGGGGGGCGCAACCAACACCCATTTTTTTTTCTTCAGACGCTGTTGGCGTTGCTACAGCTGACTCAATAATTAAAATCGAAGCGCCCAGATTTTTATTTTAAAGATCCCCCCCCAAATCCTCCATTATGAGCTCGAGTTTTTGAGCGTTGGAATGGTGAAATCTGAGCAGGGAGGGGGGGTGGAATGGGGGGGGGCATCGGTGTCATCGCAGAGATGCAATCGCCTAATGAAGACATGGGATCTCTCACGCGCGCTCTGGATAATCCAAGGTGCACGTCGATAACGACGACGACGAGAGTTGAGGCCTCCTGAGGCCTCAGGCCTTGAACCTCTTTGCAATCAAAGTGGGTAGATGTTTTTTTGCCTCACGTTCCAAATGTGGCATCCCTCGCTTCGAAAAGTGTGCGCGCGTGCGTGAGTGAACCGAGAAGTACCTTTTTGCCGCTCTCGGTGCTTCTCCTCAGGGATTCAATTTGTCATAGGAGTTAAAAAAAAAACAGTTTACCCTCCTCTACTACCAAGTGTACGACGTTGAAGTAACTGACAATTTGCGGCGATTACACAGTTTTTATATCCGAGTCCTCATCCATAATGCAGGTACGACCTTTATTGATAAAAAATAAGGCTTGTTTGTAACCGATGCCCAGGTACGTATGTAAGTACAGATGACACTTATGGCCGGAAAAATTATGGGAGATGCGACACTCAATGCATCACCTGCAAGGTCACGGGTCCATTGTCCGTCATTGTGTGGGCAAAAAACGTGCGCGGAATAATACAAAGATGCTGCTAATACCCCCCGCCCCCGGGGCGGGGGGGCGCCCCCCCCGGGGGGCCGCGGGGCGGGGCCGGGGGGGGGGCGGGGAGGGGGGGGGGTGGGGGGGGGGGGGCGAGCGAGCCCACGCGGGTTGTGGTTG
>JAAUXU010181192.1_pt1 | contig 34748 bp, 33 predicted proteins | sample 7278151 | NCBI WGS metagenome assembly JAAUXU01 (sample SAMN14350113, study PRJNA611818) | marine sediment metagenome | isolation source: surface marine sediment (1.8m) | place: French Polynesia: Moorea | collected 2018-08 | reverse complement strand
CTGCGGCTGCTCCGGTGCCCCAACCTGTCGGGATCATCTACCCACCGCCTGAAGTCAGGAACATTGTCGACAAGACTGCGACTTTCGTGGCTAGGTAAGACAAGACCATTGCAGGGATGAGGGCGAAAGCAGTTACTGACGCAGAATTTTCTTTGCAGGAATGGGACTGAGTTCGAGCAGCGCATCAAACAGAACGAGGTCAACAACCCGAAGTTCAACTTCCTTAATCCCGGCGACCCCTATCATGCCTATTACCAGCACAAGGTGATGGCAATCAGGGATGGCCGCGACGAGGGAGGGAAATCTGCCGCTGAACCGGCTGCCGTGGCCAAGAAAGCCGCTTCGACTGGTTCCTCGCAGGCGGTAAAACAGCGCCAGTCGGAGCTGATAAAGCAGGCTCAGAAGGAGATTGAACCGCCACCTCCCACTGAACCACCTCCAGGTCAGAGCTACGTCTGTTATGAGAGATAAACATGATGTATGGGTTTTGGGGCGGGTATTCAGGACATTCTATGTTTACATATTTTACTTCGGGACATGCAATTTTGTGCTGTTAGTTCAAGAAGTTGCCTCGCCTATAACAGGCACACTGCCACACGTACTGGTGTAAAGGGAGGAGTCAGTTATCTTATTTTAAAAAATTTCCTTGCAGAATTCGAGTTCATGGCGGACCCGCCATCCATCTCCGCCTTCGACCTGGATGTGGTCAAGCTGACGGCGCAATTTGTGGCCAGGAACGGCAGAAAATTCCTTACGGATCTCATGCAAAGAGAACAGAAGAACTTCAGGTTCGACTTCCTGAGGCCCACGCACTCACTCTTCCAGTACTTCACCAAACTTCTGGAGCAATACACAAAAGTAAGGATGATCACGCTCTTTGCCTTCGTGTCGTCCCAGGTGAAATTTCACTTATTTTACATCTAAGGTGCTGATCCCTCCCAAAGACCTGATGAAGCGACTGACAGACGAGAGCGACACTGAGACTGTCATCATGGAGCAGGTAAAAGTGATGCACTACCAGATTCGTAACTAGCACTTCAGAGTTGGTGCTTGACTATTTAGATTGACTATCGCCTGCGTTGGATCAGAGCCCAGGAGGCACGCAAGCGTCGAGAAGAGGAAGAGGCCGAAAGGGAGCGCGTCTCATATGCCCAGATCGACTGGCACAACTTTGTCGTTGTGGAGACCGTCGACTATCAGCAGTGGGAAGTTGGCAACTTCCCGCCGCCCACCAATCCCGGTGAGGTGGGTGCTCGAGTCTTGATGCAGCGCAGGGTCGAACAGATGCCGCCGGCGGTCAGGAAGGTTAATGCTGCAGAGGATGAAGGTAAAGACAATGGACGTACCATTCAACATGTCTTTATACATCTTGACGTGACCTTCCATCCCTCAGGTTTTTCCGGCGAGTCCAACATGAATGTGGAGGATATGGAGGAAGGATCTTCCTCGGAGGAGGAGAGCGACGAAGAGGAGGGTGAGGGCAAAAAGACGGATTCTGGTCACCCACCTGCGTTGGGGAAACCTCTCATGGTGGTGGATGCCGCGCCTGCGGTCAACCAGCCTCTAGCGCCGCCGCCACCTCCTCCCCCAAGTCTACCCACTCCAGGTAAGAGTGGTCCTGCGACGCTACTGCTGAAACTTTGTAATGCCATCTTCTTTAAAGGGAACGTGGAAGTCCGCAAGTACGACCCCAAGCAGGCAAAGCAGCAGCAGAAGAAGGCAGGCGCCGAGGAGTATTTGGTTTCTCCCATCACGGGCGAAAGGGTACCAGCGTCAAAGGTCCAGGAACATATGAGGATCGGACTGCTAGATCCCAGATGGGTTGAGGAGAGAGACAAACAGGTAAGCTTGTATGATGTATTTTTTGCGTTGCCTATTTTAACCATTGATGACCGGGCTCATGCAGATCACGGCACGCGCATCGGAGGATGCTGTGTTCGCACCTGGTCAATCCATTGAGACCAGCCTGAAGCACTTGGCAGAGCGACGCACAGACATTTTTGGTGTCGGAGAAGAGGCTGCCCAAGAAGCCGCTATTGGACAAAAGATCGGAGAAGAGCGGTCAAGCTTGGCAGGTGCAGATTCCGCCTGGGACGGCCACAGCTCAAGCGCCGAGGCTGTTACAAGGGCTGCCAGAGAAAAGATCACTCTCAGTGATCAGATAGAACAAGTAAGAAAGAAAATGTCTCTTTGAAAAAGTCTTTTCCTCTGAAGTTCAAGGTGTGCCTCACCGTGATTTAGATCCACCGCCAAAAAGGTTTGCTGGCTGATAAGGAAAAAATTGGACCCAAGACGACGACGACGTCCGGTAGCACCATCGCCGTGCCTCCGCAGCCGCCTCAGGTGACTCCCCAGACGCCGCAGGTTGTGTCTACTTTGACCGCGACACCGCAAATGCCACCACAGTCTGCTCCAATTCGACCAGTGGCTCCTGCGGCCCCTTCAGCGATGCAGGTGTCCATGATCCCCGCGCCTCAGTCCGCACCGCCTGTCCCTGTACGTATAGGTTATGAAGCTATGTCAGACACGAACGTTCCTGTAAAGTTTATGAACAACGTTGTGACCTGACCCTCGTCAGCTTCATCGTTAAAAAGTGTCTTTGACGCACAGGTAATGGTGCAGCCACCGCAAGCGCCACCAGCCCAATTCTTCGTGGCTGCCGGACCACCAGGATTCCCGCATATGCCGAATCAGATGATTCCAGGCAAGTGGATAGTCAAGTATACGGCCGATGCCGCATAGATCTAGCATATCTCGTACCAACAGGTGCTGGAGGTGCCCCAGTGATGGACTTGGGCGGTGAGGAGCCACCGAACAAGCGCGCACGCGGTGAGGATCACTTGATTCCCGAGGGCGAATTCGCGTCTGCAAATCCATCGCCTGTTCAGTTCACCGTGGTCTGTCCCGTCGTGGCCTCCGGCGGCGGCGGCGAGTGGCGACTCAATGGCCAGGCGGTGGGGCTTACGCTGCCTCTCACTGACACCGTGTCGGTCATTAAGGCTAGGTGAGTTACACAAAAGGTTGATTTTTGAGTTGCCGTCACTTGCTAAGTTGAATTTTGTAGACTTCATGAGGAAACTGGCATGCCACCCGGCAAGCAAAAGCTGCAGTTGGACTCCATCTTCCTTAAGGATGCCAACAGCCTGGCTTATTACAACGTCAGACCAGGCACGGTCATTAGCCTGCTGGTCAAGGAGAGAGGAGGAAGGAAGAAGTGAACATTTAGGACTTTGCTATTTTGAACGTGAGAACCCTAAAAGTACCAATACATTATTGCACTTGATATTTGTTATGCCTTCTACAACTCATTCTTGCATACGTACATTACATTTGGATAAAACAAAACGATAAAAGTACACACACACTACACCGCAAGTTCCTTCCAAAGGATTAATACATATGTACATATTAATGCATATGTACAGAGATAAGTTATTGTCATTTTGAAGTGACAAAAAAGTAATCTATGTTCAACAAGGTCATTGGTCCTCGACAGTGTCGGTTTTCTCCTGCTTGATCTGGCATATCTCCTTGGCCTCACTGTCAGCTTCGCTTCTTGACTGTAGTTCATCCTTATCCAATAGTTCTTTTTTAATCTTCCTTGGATAGTTTTTAAGCACTACTTTGGCGAAGACAATTTCTTCCTCGTGCGGTTCATCGGTTACACCTTTGAGGAAGTCGACAAATTTCTTTAAGGCTGTGAAGAACGGAACCTGCAAAATCAGATTGGATTTGACTCAGGTCTCTGTACTTTTCCAATCCATTACCTTGTCCACAGCCCTTGGCAGCTGAGCGCATCTCGCCGATGAAGACGGCATCACCCACACCCAAGTCTTGCCGTCGGTCCCATCCATGGGCTCGGGCTGCTTGCCGAACATAAAGTTCTTTTCGCCGCTGTAAACCTGCAGGAATGAACTAAAGGCACGCATCCATCAGAGGAAGGAAGATCGACCTTCTCACTTGATAAATGGCCTTTCCGTTGAAGACGGCCACCTTTGGTCTGAACTTGGCCATTTTCTCTCTTAGAATCTTAGATCCCTCTCGAATCTCCTGCGTCTTGAGGTCGGCAATACCTCTTGTTGTTCTGGCCACCACGTTGGTGAAGCCGATGCCGCAGTCCAGGATCCTACGGTTTGATGACGGTTGAGCTGTCGTGCAATGAGATGTTTCCCCGTGAAGGCTGCATTATAGATACCTGTGATCGTCCATGGGACCCAGTGGATGGCCAGTGGCTACCATCCCGGAAAGAGTGAGCGCCGACCAGAAGTGGTTACCAGGGCCGTCGTAATACCTGTTGAGGAACAAGACGGGGAGATGTAGGCCTGCAAGCATTCACGGGCACTATCCCATTGCTCACCGTCCCGAGTACGCAGCGCAAAGACTAGGATTAATGCCAATGAAGACGACGTCCAGACCTTCTTTCAGGTAGTCCGGCAGGCCCCTCTGGGCCACCTCTTCCTCGGACATGCCATCAAACCGATTCACCTTGCGCTTCTTTTTATCGCCTCCGTCTTGCTTACTCTTCTTCCCTGACCTCTTCCTCGGGGAAGAGACCGCGGGCAGTTCCTCCTCCTGCTCCGCCAAGCACTGAAACTTTGCTTTCCTAGTCCTGCCCGAGCTTCTCTTCTTCTTCTCCTTTAACAGATCGGAGATCTTGGGTTGATCGGACGCGGCAGTGGAGTTCATGCTGAGGTAGTTAAGCTTTGAGCGCTACTAAAAAGTATTCATCAGTCCTAAAGCGCCGGTGAAAAAACCAACACAATCCAGCCGATTCCAGTATGTTTACGTTGCTGCCTGATCGAGACCAAGAACAGTGGAATGACGCCAAGAGGCACTTGTGACGCCGACGTCGAGCCGACGAAGCCGACGGACGCACGCTCAATCGGCTCGGCCACTTGGGCAGGGTGAGCGAGTGCAGGACTAGTGATGTCCACATGTCTGGTTTTTCCGGGTCAGACCGGGGTCAGCACGGGTCGAATCAAAATATGCGTCAACTTGGGCTTCACTGGCTAAACTGCCGTGTCAGCATAAGTTTGCTACAGTTGCTCTTGAGAACAAGATCTGATTGTATAATGCGACTCCTCAAAAAGCTTCACAGCTTTTTCCCCTGAAATCTGGGAAAGTGTAAAAAGTCACTTAGAAATATACGAATTCATTCTTCAGACAGATCTTCCAAGATGGCGGTTACTTTAGGCTGGTGTTCCCTGGCCAACTGGCCAACCCGGGTCAGACTGGCCAACCCGGGTCAGACTGGCCAAAACGGGTCAGACTAGCCAAAACGGGTCAGACTGGCCAAAACGGGTCAGACTGGCCAACCCGGGTCAGACTGGCCAAAAAGGGTCGACACGAATCAAACGTGATTCGAACGAATCATGTACCAATCAATCGCAGTGAGACGGGCCAAGTTGAGCCCTACGCATCACCACGAAGTCGTGTTGAACTCACCGGTGTTGCCCGGAGTGGTGCTTTCACGCCCTTTGGGCGCTTTCTGGAGCACCTTTGGCGCTTTTGCATGTCAGCGCTTATTTCAGAAACGGCGCTTTTTGAGCCTAGAGTCTTATTTAGTGAGTAATGTAGTTTCTATTCACGAATGGCCCTTTTGACGAGAATGCTGGCGCTTTTTGTCTAAACTCTTCTGGCAACACTGCCAGCCACTGACAGCGAACAGCGCGGCCAGCGCGGATATTTCAAAGTTAAAGATCTCGTCCAGACGCTCAAGCAGCTCCGGGCCTTCTGTCTTTCTCCTTCCTGGGACTATGCTTCCGCAGGACTTCTCGGTGGGACCGACGCTTCACCTGATCCGACAGGTCCGGGCGCGCATCGATGCTGTTCGTCGTCGCCGGGATGATCTGGACCGTCAGAACGAGCGGGTGAACGGCGAGTGCTGCTTGGTTCAGGAGGCGCTGGATCTGGCGAAGAGCGATGTGGCCACCGAACGGCGCTCGGCGACGTCCTTGCAAGAACGACTAAGCGAGAAAGAGAAGATGATGTACGCCGCTCAATCCGCCGCCGAAGAGGCCAAGATTAGGGAGGAGAGCAAGCGCAAGGAGGCCGCCGATGCCAGGCGAGAGTTCTTTGAGAAGGCCGAACTGCACCTGGGTCACTTTGAGGACGTGTTCGACCGCTTCCTGAGCTTGAACCTTCCTGATCAACGGCAACGAGTGATCCGGGAACTGGAGGACGAGGCCGCCAGAACTGAAGCACAGACCAAGGAGGCCGAGGAGGCCTTACAGACTAAGAAAAAGGTAATGGAGGAACTGGCGAACATCACGCTCGAGGAGTTGCTGCAAAAGCTGTCCGAGAAGAAGGCTCGTATGGAGCAGACTGGAGACGCACGGCTTTTTCAAGTCGCTCATGAAGTGTCAGGAATTCTAGGATCTCGCGGCTGATTTAGTGCTTCCTCTTGAACCTCAACAATTCTTTTTGTCACTTTCTCAAGTTGTTTAATCTGACCTCGTATCTATTACCGACTGCAAAATTACTAGTGAAAAGGCAATCCAGCCGCTTATAACTGATTCGTGGCAACTCTGACGCGACGCAGACTACAGAGAAGGGAACAACGAGTATATAAAGATTTAACTTCTTAGCAGATGTCGCGCCCTCTGGGGCAGGAAGGGTGAAGTTGGCATTTATGTGTTGTAAAAGGGCGCTATCAGAGTGCTTTAGTCACCATTGGTGAGTCTCGTATGGGCTTGTTTCCACTAGCAAATGCCAAGTTTAATAAATGACGACTCAGGTTGAGTCAAATAGGCATGACATTAAATTTTGAGTCACTCCTTACGTTGACTTTTTATAGCCAAAATGTCAGACTTGGCTCGAGATTTTGTAAATCAGTGTCAGACTCACCAGCATCTCTATTGCGGCCTGAAACTCCAAAATTTGTTGAAATCGCTGGAAATATAGCAAGTTTTATCGCTACTGTTGCCTCACAATCGTAAGTGCATCATCTTGTGTCCATTTTTTTAAGCACATTCATGTACATGATCAGTCTAATCTACATGCATATTTGCATGGCACATTTTTGGCATACTTTTGCTATCTATCTCTCAGTTCTTTTAATAAAGTTGGTAAGATTTGAGCAAAAAAATGGTCTCATTTTGTGGGGTTCATGACACAGATCACCTTGGTTCTGCCAGGGGGCGCGTCAGTTCGACGGGATTGAGCAAAAGTGTTAACGAAACCTCGCTGTACTTCATTTCTTCGTGCTCTGTGATGTGATGCACGTCGTCACCCTGGCTGCAGCAGCCACTGCTTCTGCAGGTGCAGCAGCACGCTCAAATCTGACGTGTCTTGTGTCGAGATAGCCCAGATAGACCCTAATTCAGTGGCTCGAAGGCATCGTCGCCCTGCACTGGACCGCGCAGACTCGAGTCTCCACGATCAGTCTGTGCGATCCCAATCCTGCTTGACGTATAGCTGCAGTCAAAGCGTCTGTGGTCGAAGCTGATGTAACACGTTCATGGAGAAGAAACAGATCCTCCTTGACGTGTCCCTCACGCAGCCGTGCTGTTTGCCAAGGTCCTAGGCTGCTTGGGACTCTGGAATCTCTCGATGGGCAAATGGGGTCCGTCCCAGCTGGTCCCGATGTCTTCGTCCCGTTCGGTGTTCCTGGCTGTGTTCGCCTCAGCCGTCGTCGCCGGCCTGGTGGGGCTTCTCTTGCAGGACTACATCAGGGTCATGAGGGAGAGAAACAGCAGACAGGTCAGCCCCGTTTAGTCGTAACAACACTTACGACCGGACAGTAACTGGACGGTGATTGTGTTTTTGTCCTAGAACCTATTTCCGGATCCCGGATATCTTACTGTGGTCGAGGAGACTGCAGAGGTGGAGTTCCTTTTCAGCTCTCGGCCTACCACGCAACTCCAGCAACGCTCGCCTACGGGGCTGCAGCCCGGGGTGAAAGAATGCGAGGCCGAGGCTCTCAAGACCCTCTCAGCCGCCATCAACTCCAAGAGGGAAAAGAACAGTTCCGGAAAGAGCTCAGGCGAGAGGGCAAAGAAGCTGTTCGACCATGCAATCAACCTGTGTCCGAAGCATCCAAAAGTGCTGGTGAGACGGCTGACATATTTCGCTTAGGTCTTCGTCCTGGAGGGGATGGGGGTGGGGGTGGGGACGCTAATGCAGAAATCCTTGACATACTGATTTGCGGTACTAGCGATTGGCATCGTTCACAGAGCCTTGCCTTTTGGCGATGCCGCCACCTCCACTGTGTGGGTGTAGTTGGGTCCATCGGGGTTCAAGCTGACTGATCCCACCCACCCACCCCGACACTTCCACTGACTGGTTGGTCAGGGTTGCGACTAGGGAGTATTACAATTGTGGGCGGGCGGGCCTACACACCCAACTTTGACTACCGCTACCAACGCATGTAGTAAGAGTGTGTTCATTGGGTCTTTGCAGGTCTCTTACGGTGAGTTCTTGGAGACTCACGAGCGTGACTTGATCGCGGCCGATCACCAATTTGCACGGGCGATCGCTTTCTCGGAGCCCGGTTCTGAGGAACACCTGAGGGCCATTGCGAACAGGCGGAGGACGAGCCTGGCTGCTGATGAGCTCGATGTGACGAAGCTCCGGATAATCGACGACAAGAAAATGGCTTTCCAAGCTATGAGCCTTTCATCCAACTCAGCCATGAAGCGCGCCAAGAAGGAGGCTTACTTCCAGCATATCTTCCATTCTGTGGGCATCGAGGGTAACACGATGACATTATCGCAGACGCGTTCGGTGCTCGAGACCAAGGTGGCCGTGGCAGGCAAGAGTGTCATGGAGCACAACGAGGTTCTGGGACTGGATCTCGCTCTTAGGTAAGGACGTCACTTGTAGTAAGTCAGACAGGCATGTGCTAGAAGAGCCAATATATTAAAAATTAGGTTCATCAACCAGACCCTGGTGGACCGACTGGGAGAGATCACTCTCGACGATATTCTCCAGATTCACAAGAGGGTCATTGGCTACGTCGACCCATTGGAGGCAGGGATTATGAGGAGGACCCAGGTGAAGAAAAATAGACTCGGCAATTCTTTACTCCGTTGTCTTGAAACATTTCCTCCACTGCAAAGGTTTACGTGGGAGACTATGTCCCTCCTCACCCTAGTGACGTCGATTTGCTCATGGCGAAGTTCATCGAGTGGATCAACTCTTCGGATAATGCCGATATACATCCTATAAGGTAGAGAAGCATGCTAACTTCTGCAGCAGTACATTAGTGATCGACTGAAGGTGACTTCAGCCGACTTTTGCCTCACCGAATATTCTGCACCGGATATTTGGTTTTGACCGAAACACTCCGCACTAACTACTCTTAAGCCAAAATTTTACTTCAAGCTAAAATGCTCCAAATGTTTGGCTTTCACAGGATGTTAAATATTTCAAGTTAACCACAGGCAAGTTTTTATGAGATTTCGGATGAGATTTCATCCCAGCATTGGTCTACCTGTGCGCTTCCACCAACCCCCTCAAAATCTTCTTCCCACAGTTTCTGCACACGGTATATTTGCTTCCACTTGCCAGCACCGTCAAGTGATCCCGAATTGCCGCTGTTTTGGTCGGTCGGACATTTTTGTTTCACAGTGGACAGAAAACGAGAGAAACCGGGTTTTTGAACCAACCAACAGTCAAGTTCTGCGGTTGAATGCTTCAAACATTGCTGTGCAGCAAACACTTCTAGCCAGACAGCCGAATCCTCTTCGGCACGTGCCGAATATTTGGCCCAAACATTCGGTTCATCGCTGTTATATCGATATCTGTTCTTTTCACAGGTTTGCGGCCTTGGCTCATTACAAGCTTGTGTACATCCACCCATTCGTCGACGGCAACGGTCGGACCTCGAGGCTACTCATGAACCTTATCCTGATGCAGTCTGGCTTCCCTCCTGTGATCATCCGCAAGCAGGATCGCCTCAGCTACTACCAACACCTGGTATCGGCCAACGAGGGCGACATCCGCCCCTTCGTACGGTTCATCGCGGAGTGCGCTGAGCGAACGTTGGACGCCTACTTGGCCGCTGCCATTGAACACCCTCCAATGCCGCTCATGAGGGTCTTCGACGACGAGTCGGAGAAAACAATCATTCAGACTCCAGCGGCCTCGTCGGTTCTGCAACACTTGGATCACACAGACAAGATCATCATGGGTGGAATGGTGGGAGTAAACGTCAGTGTGGAGCCGTGATAATTTTAGAGCAACCGCGGACAACCGGCGTACTGCAAGTGCCCGGACCAAACGACACAATGACAAAGGCTACGATCAAGCACTGCTACGGACTTTACAAGGACACACCATGTACCTCAGTATTCGTATACCCACAGAAGAGAATTATAGTTGACCCGGTTATGACAATCACTTGCCAATGTCCATCGTAAAGGGTCTTGTTCGCTTCCACGTACGTTGGTCCATGCCCATGGTGGGGGAAAGACCAAAAGCCTATTTGTCAAGCAAGCCCCAGTAGCACTTTCTGCAGCTCTTGCTTTTATCTTTCCAAGGGCATTATCGTGCCTTTGATGAGCTTTCTCTGATCCTGGGAGACAGTTTTTGACGATGAGGAGCAGCCCAGAGTTGCCTCATCCAAATATGGAAACTGTACATGTGCATGTCGTTGTGGCGCATTGTCTGTCTTTTGGGTGCTGCCGAAAAATCAGGAACAGCTAGAAGAACAGCGACTGCCGCGAACTCGCTGTTTTAGTGCAGTTTGGCCTAAGTTTGTCTCAAAAGTTTGCCTCTCTTAGATGGCGCCTGGTGGATGAAAACTGAAAAGAGAACCGAGGTGGGCGCGCTAATTGAAGTTCTTTCATTGAGCCATATGTAGAGAGCTGCATATGTAGCTGGCTGCATTATGAAGCCAGTGTAGAAAGCAGCTACATCTGTGCATCTCTTTCTTTCCCTCCAGAGATAGAGAGCCAGTTTGACAGGGAAAATCCCTCTCATGCTGAGGAAAGTTCTAAGCTTTTCCCTCACAAGGAGAAAATTCTCTGACAGTTTTTTGGAAATCGCTGTTGGTGGCGGACGCTTGGAAATGGAAAAAAGTCAAGTATCCTGAAAGTTCTGGATTGGATGGTGCATTTCGGTGCACTTTTTTCTTGTGTAATGTTGTCTTTTCTGGCCGGCAATTAGTTTCTCTACTCAAGATGTGCCGACGGCGCAAAGGAAAAGATGTCTCTCTGAACTCCTGAACTATACGTATACTCGCTCCTCCAACAAGCAAGCAAGCAAGCAAGCATCCATCCAGCCAACTTTCCATGAGATGTTTTCATTTGAGGCGTCTGATCTACCACCTGTGAATTCTCTCCCTTTCCATGAATTTTAAATGACCATGATCGATACGTGAAAGATGATATACACAGCTCCTCTTGAATATCGTGCCTTCCCTACCTGTGCCCCGCAGGCAGCATTTCAGAGCGTGTTACAGGCACTTCGAGGAAATAACACAGCTCTCATTCCCTTTTTCATCATCATCGGAAAAAGAGATTGGATACTGCTCAAGCTGAGAGAGAGAAAGAGAGAAACTTTCCCAAAGTGTATGTTTAAGTACTCCACGTTTATCATTTAGAAAGCAGCGTACGAGAGACCAGTAATGCTGGTGGGCATTTGTTTACTTGGCACTCCTAGCTAGAGGACATACGTACGTGTACACGAGCACAGACGTGTGTAACCCTGAGTGCCTCCTCATATGGGCACATTTTCCTAGAGTCCAAGCCGTCGTGTAACGAAGTGAGTGAGAGGATCTGGAGGAGCAAACCAAATCAACCACGTTTTAAGAGGGCGGCTTCCCTCGCCTTCCTCCTCTACAGCATACTGCATTGCCATCAAACATTAATGCTGCTTGGAGATAGCGGTGGCTTGAATGTTCACCAGAAAAGAGGACTCAGACATTATCCAGTCGTCGTGGTCGTAGTAGCATCAGCATCAGCAGTAGCCGACTGTTATGAATATTGCATCCGTGGTCGCTGATCTCGAGTGTACATCTGCGACTCTGGCGGCTGCGACTCTGGCGGCTGCGACTTCGACAGAAATTTGTAGTCTTCTCCGTCGGAGGAGGAAGCCCGACAGGACTGCCTGACTTCACCTGGGTTGATCCATTGCTGTTGGCAGAGGCATTTGCAGTGACAAATTTCAGCCTACGAAACTTTTCTCTCTCTCTACTTAGTAATCGCTCTCGCTCTCCCTAGAGCGAAGACAAGAGAGAGAAGAAAGCAGACAGAGAGAGAGCGAAGCCCAAGGCCTTGCTGTGGGCTTAGCCTCTTCTTTTCCCGGGCAGTCAGTGATCGTCGGAGCATCATTGGGAATTTGCGCACGTGTCCCAGCGACAAGATTATTAACGCGTCATATTATTGATACTACAGGAGGGAAGAAGAAGTGCCAGCATCAGAGAGACGATGGCATGTCAGTCTACGCTGGACTTGCCCACGTCCTTGACCGTGGGTGACGTGGTGAGGCTGCGAGTGCTCGAGATGTGCAGTGTCGACACGACCTCGGCACGAGAGAAGTGAAGCGAGTACAAATGCTTCAAACAGTGAGTGAGCAAGAACTTTGAAGGAAAGTCAATTTAACTTTTTTCCTCTTCAGTTGTGACGCAAGTTTTTTACCTGGTAGCAACCAGCTGCCGGCCGATGTGATGAATTTCTTTCCAGAGAAAACGTCACCAGCCAGTACAGTGAAAACACAAAACCCGTGCAGCTCTTCTCATGCGTAATAGTCCTCACGACAGGTATGGAGTTGAGAAAGTTTTCACATCAATAAACCGTTTCCTTCTTCTTTCTTTTTCTTGCCCGCAACAAGACCAGGAAAGAAGTTTAATTGGGGTTTGCGCCAATTTTGCCCCCGACTGAGCGAGCTCATGGTAATTCTGACGCACTCCTAAGCAAAGTAAGACACAGTCTTTTCAGCGGCCTTGGGTAATAATGCAGCGCAGTGGGAGCGCTGGGGGATCCAACATGCCAGTAAATCTGTACTGCTTAGTCTCTAGTGGTGAGCGTGCGTATAAGTGGAACCAGACACAAAGCCATTATTCTTCATTCATAGAAAGACAAAAAAGGAACTTTCTGGCTGCAACTTTCCTCCCCTTATGGACGTTCTTCTCCTTCTCACAGGGAGGTTGTGGAATTTACAGATAGGAGGAGGAATTCACATAGTTGGAACTCAGACTTGGGCCTGTCTAGCCTATGCCCGGCCTTCAGGGAAAAGGATGAGGAGGATTTCCGGGGAAAAGGGAAACAATTGCCACGTTTGGAGTGCACGGGAGATGCCTACTTTTTATACGCTCGCCATAAATACACACAGCACTTGTAAAGTGCACAAGTTTTTGCTGCCACCTACGTACACAAACGCGCTGCTCCAGCTTCATATCTCTTTTTCTCACTCACGCACGCATGCACACGAGCTAAAAGCTCACAAATAGCCAAAAGGAGAGCCAGAGCAAATGCTCCTCCTAACTACGGGTCAAGTTCCCGAAAGTAGACAAAAGCACAGGACTGCGGGCCCTCGCTTTATCTCCTTCCGGAACGTCCCCAGCTTTCTTTTCGCCTCCTATCATGGCTACTCCACGTCTGCATGCTTCATCAAGGCCGTTATCATCTTCTTGATGCAGACGAAAGAAAGATTGCACACGCACGTGGGGAGTCGGCGGGCGAGAGAGACTCCCGTTATTGCCATTGCCACATTTCTAGTACATCTCTCTTAATCCACGTCTGCCCACGCACAGGTGCGTTTCCCCGCACAGTTGTGCACGGTCGACGACAGAAACGTCCTCGCAATTTGGGGCTCACACGTCAAGCAATCACAAGTTTGCCTTTGTGCACGCGTCCTAAACGTGGCAAATGTACGGATAATTGCGAGGCCGCGAGGCTGGACTCAGCAAGAAAGGCTCTCTCTCTCGTCTTGTGACAAAAGAGAGATAGATCTATTACTGCGGAACAGAAAGAGGCCACACAGAAAATGAACTTTACAATGTGCCTCATAAACATGTCCACCTCGTCGGAGCTCAGTTCTGAGTGGCGACAGCTCTGCTTGGTCATGTCATATCCCAAACTGCACAGGAAAGAAAGAAAAAGATTTATCACGCTTGGTTCCTTCCGTCGATACTGCGAAACGCTGGCTGACCTGCTGGTCGTAGCAGGGTCATATCACCATATGTGGTGATGCAACTTGTATCAATGTTTGAATATAGAGTAGAAGTCAGGCACAACTTTTTGTCCGTCAACGTACGTAGGTGCCGCCTCAGTGTGAGCGCTATGCACAAGTGTGCTTCTTCGTAGACATTGGCTTACATGCAATCCTTGACTATAAATGTCGAACTCCGCCGGCGTCGGCACGTTTATTGCGCGTCCATTTCCTTCATCCACTTGCACCCTGTTCGGTATTACCTCCCCCGTGTGCCGAGGCAAACTTTGTCTCTTTAACTGCTTGTACAGTGTGCTTGTAGACAAGAAAGTAACGGCAGGGATAACGTGCAGAGGGGCGCGTTGCATCAGCAACCCCTTTTTTTGTTCGGCTGGCAGCGATCGCGCACACACGTTGGAGTTACATCGTCGTCGCTTATGGGCCATAAGTTATGGCACCTCCAAGGCTGAGTCTCCCCCAGATGAAATCGCTCCGTGCCACGAGGAAGCCGGACATCTTGCCTTTGCACCCACTGTGTGGAAGACGAGGTCTGCGAGGGTGAGACACAACTTCTCCAAGTATGAATCTGGCATAACCAGATAAGAAAAGAAGGAGATCCGTTGTTAGAACTCTGCACAATCCATCAATAAAAATCTCTTCAATTTTCATTTGCCTTCCCCATCTCCCACCTTGATGTCCACTCCACGGTACGCGTTGTGTAGCGCACCACTGCACACTATGCAATGTGAAAGATACCATCACCCAACCCAAACTGTCGGGAAGTTATCCACCTATAAGAAATGCTTTGCGTCCTGGGTGAATGATCGTCGGTTAGCATGCCTTCATGATGTGCTTCATAACCTAAGCCGCGTGTTCGAGTTGGTCATCCGGGGCCAACACGCATGCATATCGCACACGCTGAAGAAAACCAAGCATCGCACAGCAATTTTCAGACGGCCGTCCCGGTGACACTGTGATTGGTGTTTGCATCGGAATGCACCCAAATCAGAGAGACTACCTGGCTACCAGACCCCCACAAGAACACTTTGGCAGCTGTTCGTTGGAACTGGGCGCCCTGCGATCGATGCCAGACTACTCCTCTCTTGAGCATTAGAACTTTGGCCTTTTGACAATTAATAACATTCTCCAAGGAAAGGGTATTTTCGTATGAGAAGGTAATAACCGTTCTGGCATCGTTGCACTTGATCTTATTGAGGAAACTTTGGCCATCAGCCGGTGGTGCACCTTTAGAGCACAATTGTGCACCCAAGCCCGACTCCACAAGGTTTGCACAATGCCAAAGTTACACACCAAAGCAAGAAGCAATAAACAGATTGATTCTTCTGCACTGTGTGGCCTACCAGGTGCACCAGCGTGAGGTCCTCACAGCCTTTTTCTCAACAGCCTTGGGCGTTCACTTCGTGTAATTGGGTCTCTTTGGCTAACCTGGTGTGCTGAGGAAAGGGGGTGGGAACTTGTGCCAATTTGAGTCCTTAAGTGCACCGGATTGACAAGCTGTAACAAAAGAAACAGAGTGGCCTTGTGTTTTGCCTGCCCAAACTTGGCATAGTCGCGCTAATGCTGGTCACAAAGAACTCGGAGTAGCTATTGTTGTTCCTTGGATTGTGCCAATTTTTCTTACCGTCCTCTTTGTCAGGGTAAATGATTGATCAATGTAGAAATGTCGGTCACTCTCAATGCTCGGAAACTCCAAGTTGGTCGAGCTGGGTAGGTTGTGCGAGTGCAAACACAAGTAAGTACTACGTACATGCGAGGAGATACGACAAAGGCTCGGTTTGATCCGTACCTTGTCGTACAACTTTGTGTAACTCATTCAGACGCTATTTCCAAACCTGGGGAGAATGCACGCGTGTGAGAAGGAGAGCGGATTAGAGCTATTTATATCACAGGCCAACGAATCGACCACAATTTCCTGTGTCCATGAGGGCTTGGTCATGTGAACTGAAGAAAAGGGAGAGAAGTCACAAAAGTACGATAATGGACTTCTCTGGGAGCAGGCTCAGCACACACTGTGCCGTGCACGCAACACCAAGAGTTAGACGAGGGATACCTATAACAAATACTGGATTGGAGGGCCGGAGAAGACATGAGGCCTTGGAAAATAACCATTTGTGCCGGAGCGTGACAATGTCGCACTAGGGACAGGGTTGGGCAGCAAAGTACTTCCTCACGTGTTGGTTGAAATTAACATTGACGAAGTTAAATTAGTTAAGGGAATTTGGTTATATTTTTGAATTTCCCCGCCAAAATATTAGTCGTTGCTTTACAACCCAACCCGGTATATGGAGAACACTGGGTCAGATGGGGCATGGAGGGGACATGGGGAGGTTTGCCATGCTACGTATAACCAGTGGCAATATACGCTTTTTTCGCCGCTGCAGGAGTTCAAAAAGGTAATACACGATTGAAAATTGTAATTATAGTGCGAATTTTGTCTACGCGAGTCCAGGTATTGTGTGCCACTGTAATTAGGCTGTCGTAACTGCCAATATTCAGGGTATTGCGGGGAAGGTATTATGTGCTAATAATACGTATATTTCAGGGAACATAATCCGTGTATGGAGCAGTAATTAGTAAAGTTACTTTGATGTCATGGTTTTCATGATAAATTGCCATAATTAATACATCATTTCACTGAAAGTTAAGGGCCGCAAGAGCTACAGACGTTTTGAGAACTATGGGAGTTACCAGAGTGAAAGCTGCAATAGCAGGGGACATATAGTTTAATGTCTTCCTTTAAAGCGAGTAAGCAGGATATATTGTGCAAAAACATCTCCCTATATTTCCGTGCCCTCATGCAGTCAAGTGCATCTCAAGGCAAATGGGTCCTTTTTGGAGGGAATTTTTAATTTATTCCAGGGATTCTGCTCTTCTGCCCAGCGTTAGTTAGTGCAGCTGGCAAGGTTCCCCCTTTGCAAAATTTTTGCCTTTCTCTAGCTCATTTGGAATGCCTTTCGATCCACCGAAAGTGCATCAGTTTATATCAGTGACTGAGATGTCTACATTATAATTTAACCACTGCTTTTCACAGTGAAGTGTTTACTCTACAGGAGATACCTGAACACTCTGAAAAATGCGTGTACTATGGTACGCCTTGCCTTCTTTGTTTGAGACACATCTTAAAGGCCATATCACGCACGACTTTCTCGGTCTGTAAAAATAAAGTATTTATGGCATATTAAATGTACAATGGTGATGTAGCGATTGTCGATCCCATCACTGGCCTCCAGGGCATGTTCCCTTGATAGTTCAGAGGAAATGCTTTCTAAGTCCTTTTCAGTAAGAGCCTCGATACGTAATCTCTGCTCAGAGTCTGTACAAAGTCTGATGAAAGGTTGGAGAAAAATTAGTTCATAGTGCAACAGCAGGCAGCACAGAGACCCAGAAGAGACCCTTAATCCCTTTGCTGGCTCGTCCGGGGTCTTTGAAGGGAATCGCGTGAAATGAGGACAAGGATTGCGTGGACTGATGACTGGCGCAGCCCAATTCTTTCCGCACTTGACAATCTTGCACAAGGCATCCACCCAGCAGCTGCATATGTGAGCTATGGATGAGGCGCACAAACGGCAATCCTGAACGATGCAGCTTTCAAAGTGTGCCTGTCGGTCCTTCGTGTCTCCTGCCTCCAAGAAAACTTCCACAGGGAAGATGCCATCTGTCCAGTAACAGAAATCAACCTTCCAGCTCGAACGTTTGACCCAGCAAGCAGCATAGTCTCACCCTGGACAGATTAGTCTTCCGTGGTAGATCTAACAATGTGTGCTCTTGCCTACATTACATAATAGGTGCTCTAATACGAATCTCAATTGTCGTAGGGTCGGATTGATATCCGTGCCTTTGATGAATGGCACCAAAAAACGTTTCAGATGGTCCTCCTGTAATTTATGACACTGTACAAGAATCTAATCTACAGTAAGCTCTTTGGCCTACATGAACCTCACCAGACTTCTTACGCCCGTAGTGCAGGCAACAAGGACTAATGGCCCTGTACATCTCTTGGAATTTGAAATTTTGAGTCCGTCTTCTCTTATCAAGGACCTGTACATTTCAATATAGCACAGCATCAACTTTCTCAAACATGTTCACCGTTTACTGCACCGCAGTTAAAGCCGCTCTCATGCAAGGGCGTGTCTAGCTCGACTCTTCAGAACACCAAAGACTTGGTCGAGTAATTCCGGAAGCTGTCAAGTGTCAAGGACATCTTGTTGCTCCTCGAATCCTTCTGATGAAGAAGCCACTTTAATAAGCAGGACGCAGAGTATGACATTGGGCTTCCGCGGCGGGATTGACTTTCAAGTGTGCTTCAGGGAAAGCTTGTTCCCCAAGCTGATCACTTTTAGTCCAGGTGAAATGATCTCCCAGCATGGGGCAAGCATATTGCGCACACTTATGGCCATGTATGGTGGGTCACATACTGCAAGTCAGCATCAGAGTGCGGATGGGGAAAGCTGATGTTCATGTCCGAGATACATTGAGGCCAAAGGTTGCGCCCGTACGTGTTGAAGAAATTATGGAAAGCTCCGTCGTCGGACCCGGTTCTGGCATTGACACCTTCCTGGTTGCCTCGAAGCAAAATTTTCAAAATGAGGCTGGCCAGGACCTCAGAGTGCAGTCCTTTAATCTGGAAGAAGGCAACTTCAAGTATCCTTTGATGCCTGCAATCATAGCCATAAGGCACTCGCTTCCATAGTGCCTTCTGCAAAGCTGCTGCCACCACCTCAGTCAACACAGCCAAAGCACAACTCAGCCTTTTGGTCGTTGGATAAGCTGCTTGATGGACATGTCATCTACTGAATGGATTCCCTCTTAGTAAACTATGTCACCCTTGATTATTGGGCTCGAAAAAATTCTTAAATCTCTTGCTTCGTGTTATATTTCTTGCGTCGACCCTCTTGAAGACATTCCAGTGATATAGAATGAAGAATCTTTGAGCATCCCCTCCTTGCCTTCAAAGTGATATCGACACAGAACATAAGGATATCAGGCTAACATTTCAAAGTGACCTGCTTAGTTTCTTTCCAGGTGCTAAACTGTACGCGAATAAAATTAAAACGAAAGTGTACTCAGCTTCCCCCCCCCAGTCTTATCAATCTGAAGATATTGCTATCTGCTGAATTTGTGTAGCAAAACTTTATTCCATTTTTTTTTGAAAAACCACTTGATTTCGTCTTTTTGGTATTAAGTATTAAACTTAACATGCACTCAGAAAAATTTTCATGCATTGGTCTAATCAAACCCTTATGATCCTTCAGCTCCTTCAAGACTGGAGAGTGGTGACCTGTACACAGTCGATTGCACAAATGTATTTCCGTGGTGTGGCAGGGTGAGGAGCGATGGAGCATGCTCGTACGCCTGGGGGCGGTAGAAGAAGAGGCTCACTGGAAGGTTTTTAAGCTCGTTGGAGAACCACGCTCTTGTCACTTTTGTACCAGTCAGATCATTGACGATCTTGATCTGCTCGTCTGAAAACCTGCTCTCCATGAGAAAAGGTCCCGCCGCTGACACAAGCTTCTCCTGATGTAGCAACCCAAGGACATGAATCAGGCAATCTGAAGGAGCAGATAGTTGAGCCCGCATTCCTCTCATCTTCTTCCTCTGCCGAACCCACTGAAACTTGACAAGGAGGAGGCCAAATTATAGCACTTCTTTTTTGCCCCTCCCCCCGCAAGAGCTGCGAAATACGGACCAGAGATCACGGAGCAGCTATGGCAAGAGGGATGGAGGCCGAAGCAAGGGAGGCAGATCTCTCTGGCCTGACGAATAAGCAGATCTGTGTCGACTGCCGTGCTGTGGTGGGTGCTGCTTCATGGTCAGGGTGGAAATAAGTGGGAAAGGCCTAAAAACCGCTGGGCATCTGGCTTCAAACAATGAGTTCTGCCATCCAAGTAATCATTGAGATCTGAACAGGTAGCCAATGCTGCGTTAGGAGAAAACTTCATGAACCCATTGGTAATTCTCTCTGGATTTACAAGGAAGCTTTCGATGCTGCATTGCTGTCTCCCGGGTCTGCCGGCTTCTGTTGTTGGTACAGCCACTGGTCGTGCAGCTCCTGGCTATTTTGATCAAGGGCAACCAGTCTCCTCGGTGAGTCTGATGCAGTGGCAGGGCCACTCTGGGCGACAAAGGGGAAATGGGCGATGTTGATCGGCTGCTCGGTTGTAGAAGCAAGAGGGATGAGCAGACAATTCAGACAACATGTGAGACTTTTGATGGGGCGGGACCATAGGACTAACAGCTTGTTGATTGCCGCGTGTTTACGTTTTTTGTGAATGGAACATCAGCTATCGCAGTCTTCTTATATGAGAGTGTTCTCTGTACACTCGTCTCCTCTGTAAGTGGGACTCATAGAAGTTCCGAAGTCCCCCCCTTCCCCTAGCAAAAAGGTTTATTGCAGTGAGGGACGCATATGCGGTCATCGAGGCCGGGGGTGACCGGTCGGCCAATTCAGCCCGCAAGTGAAGCCTAAGCCTGTACATCTCAACCTTGTTTCCTCCAGGTTTAGAACTCTGTGGTAGGAGGTCTGCGGGGAGAGGTTACTCAGAATTCGAGGCTGCCTTCCCATCAAGGACCTATTGTAGGTATCCCCGGCTAGACAAAGGATCTCTATCCCTGCACGTACAGGTGGTCTGTAGTGTTTTCGAAGCTTTATCCTAGACAGGACCGACTGCTTCGTTCTGTAACGATGGGATCCACTAGTGCGAACTCAAGCATGAGTTATTGCAGCCCACTGAAGAGCAGCAGCAGTAATTCATGCGTGCATGCACTCACACATGTGCGTTATTCTTTGCCTGGTCAACTTTTACAAGATATATCGGCACTGCAGAGATAAAATCATTTATCAGTTTTATTGCCAAGGCTTTTATCATGCACATGGGCCTATAAAAACAGGCAAGAAAACCTGGCGAGCAGGATAAGTTTATCACCGAGTTTTCTGCGTCCGGCTTCCCCCAAAAAGTTTTCACACAAGCAGTAAACTCGCAGTTTCATTCCGCCTTTTACACAGTGATTAATGTATCGAACCGTTCGGAAGGAAAACAAATAGAGGAGGGAAAGCCCAATTTGCTTCTCCTTTCTCTCCGTGTCTGTGACACTTGCGAGGACGTAGATGAACGTTGCCTCCAAGCTGTAAGAATGTGCTCGTGGGTGTACAAGCTCTGGTCCGTGAAGTCGCCCTGTTTAGGCATGGGCATGCTTTCTCCCCTCCTTCCACGCACACACAGCTCACAGTCTATACTTATGAATTAAGTTGGGACTGCATAATTCTTTTGTTCCTCTCGGCTGGGCCTGAAAAAGCCTTTCCAGCAGTCTCTTCTTCGTACCTACTCGCGCACGGGATTTGTGGGAAAGATTATCTGAGTACAAACTCGTTGTATTAGAAGTCTGTCCGTCCAGCGCAAGGTCTGGCCCAGACGTACTTTATTCGTTCTTCGCAGAAGTTTTAGTGATAGTTAAACAAAGACCACAGAACAAATAGTAGAGGCTTGGTTCTCTTTCTATCTATTGTTTACGAGTAGTAAATACTCGTGCGTATACGTAACAGCAGAGATAAGAATTTGAAGGCAAACTTGTGCTCGTGGCCCAGAATGTAGCTCGATAGAGACGAGGAGTAGAGAAGGAAATCAGAGTAGGGTTACTCAGGGCAAGGGGATACCTCCCCCTGTCTCCTCCTCTTTGAATACAATTGTTTGCTGGGAGAGTGATATGGAACTCCATTCCCTGCTGTAGCTTGTACAGGGTGACAAGAAAAGAAGCTCAACAGAGATGCATGGGGCTGCTCCCAAGCAGCTCCGCACACTATAGTATAGACGAATTCACAAGGCTTCTAGGGGATGGAAATTGACATTTCAAGCTAGTCGCTCGCTTTCCTTCGAGCATGCATAATCGCTTTCCCCTTAAGGCATGTTGACACTGACTCAATTTCTCCAGCATCGTCATTCCTCGTCAGGAGTATATAAATCGTGAGTGGTAAAGACGCATCTTTTCTACACCATTCAGTCTGCACCAATATCCGCTTGATTGGCTGCCTAAAATGTTTTTCTAATAAGATTCTTTTGCAAAAGTGCCCTCACAGATCTTGTGCTTTTCTCCTAAGGTTAAGAGGGCGACGAGACATTCTTTCTGCCACTCTCGTCTTCAAAATATCCGCCGGAATTTTTAAAAAATCGCACTTGCTTTCTTTCACCCAGTGACAGCAAAGTCAGTCAAGAGACAGAGAAAATTGGCGCGAGAATTCTCCAGGGTATTTTGCTCCTCCGAAACCTCTTTTCCTCTCAAGACATGAGAGGATCGAAAAGTCTTGTGTGCGTGTGTGCGAACATGTACTGAATACACGTGCTTTCATTGTAGCAGTTCGTCATACTCACACACACACGCACACACACACACACGCACACACTCACGCACGAGCACGCGCCCTGGCCGACACGTTGAATACCAAGCGGAAATTCTGCTTCGTAAAAGCTTCCCTTTGTGATTACCATGTGAAGTTTTTATGATGTCTCTAATCTTGTTCAAGGTCTCTCCAGCAAGTCTGGTTGGGTCCTCGAAAGAATTTCTTGCCAGATTACTTGGCTCGGATCTGCGCTATGTGGAGTTATCATATCAGGCAGCTGCTCCCAAGAGGACATGCAGTAGAGTGGTAGTGTGAGTAGCAGTAATAGTGTCTGCAGTAGGCATGAGCTGCATGTACAAGTATGCAGGTCCTAAGCTGGGGACAGTCAGTAAACTTCGGGTCGTTGGCCAAATTTATAGGCCCCAATCCAGGCCATTGTCTGGGCAGACTTCTCACCTGCTATGGAGGAAATCTAATTTCATTCTCCCTTCCAGACCTTTGCAAGAGTGATGGTGATCTCCGGGATTAATTAAGTCGCCGTTATATTACAGTAGTGCACGGTTCTGTGCGGACACCTCATCGGTCCCTCCCTTGCCACAAGACAAAAGTTGTGGCAGTCTGGTGAGGACAAGAAGGAGTCCCTGAATTCGAGCGTCACCAGGTGCGACCAGCTTCGTGGCTGATCAGCCTCGAGGGACACCTGTATCCTGTCAGTCCGCACCGTCTGACGTCAGGGGCACGTAAGACGTACGCAACACTTACGTCGTACGCCCAAACACTTGCGTGTGCGACACGTGCGCGCATCCCTCACTGGGCTGTGAAAAAGTAGGGCGTCTGCCGATCTCAGCCCTGGATGTACAGTAGCCACTGCAGCCTCATTTTTTCAGGCTTTTGACGTGCTAGTCTGGAGAGTTAATCTGATAAAATCGATTCCTGTCGCGTGGCGAAGGAGAGAAGCTTCTTCTTGATTTTGTGCTGTCAACGCCTTCATCCAAAGTTCCGGGCTCCGATGCTGAAACCATCGATTTTATTCATCATTCATTCCTCTCAAGCATTGATTTGAAAGATGGAGTTAAGCAAACATGGATAAAGAGAGACGGACAGAGAAGACACAATGGCTTATGCACATAGACTTAGGAGTACGCAGAGAAGAGTGTATGAGGCAACTCAAACAAAAAAGACGGGACAGGCACGATTTTTTAATAGAATCGAGTCAGGCACAGAGGATTATGCTGACCTCATTGTTCCTCCTTGCCTGCATCGGCTTTGTTTTTGTCGTTGCGAACGTGGCACTTCTGGGTGGTTGAGTTCAACAGAGCTCAGATGAGCAGCACGTGTAACATGTACAGTAGGTGTACGTACAGCGTGGCGTGAGCGAAGAACAACAATGGTTTAATTTAATGTTTTGCTTCCTCTTCCAGTCCCTGTCAACACTACACACACGTACCACGTGTACTATGAGCTCATAAGCTTCTTTGGCACTAGCTCTCCGCTGGCTCAGCTCCGAATGGGACTAATTTCTGCCATGTGCTGTTTTCTACACTTTCTTCCATTTTGCCCAACTTTTCTTTGTGCCCTAGCTGGAAAAAAAGTAATAGGCCCGGAAGAGGTTGAAGCACAGAGAGCCAATCATGAAACTCACACACTAGTCAGTTTTTTCTAATAAACTGTTTTCTCCAGTTTTTGCAGGCATGCAGTAGCCAGAGAAAGCAGCAGTCGAGGACCCCTCTTGAGCAACACATGGACGGCGCGGCGGCGGCCGCGGCGGCCTCGGCGGCGGCGGCCAACGGCGGCGAGCTCGTCGTCAGAACACCCAACGGATCGGCGGTCGGTGTGTACAGCGCCTCAGGAGCAGGCAAAGTGCACTCGCCCAGATTAACCCCCGAAGCAGGCGGCGGTGATCCTTTGCTTATCCGCGTAGAAGATGTGATGATGAAGGAGAGTCGAGCTCCTTTGGCGGTGTCTGACGAGGAATCTTCTTGTCCTCATAAAGGCGAAGTGATGTTTATGCCACCGCAAGCAAAGACGCTGCCACCCGCTGGCACCAGCGACGCCACAGGCAGACAGGGCTGTGATCACAGCGGCGGAGGTGGGCGCATACTTGTTTGAAATGAGGCCAATTTTGGCTGTTATTTGGCATTGTGATGCCAAATGGAGGCTACTAATGGGCAATCTTGCTCTGGCTACTGCCAATTGAAAGCCACGTTACGTTATACCAAGTTATGCGTTCAGCAGCTTCGCAGTAGCAGAGAGGAAATTAAGCCAAGTCAGTGACCTCTTTCGCCCAAGTGAAATACAGTGGAAGAACAAGTCTTGATCGCCCTTCTACCCGCAACATTGTCCAAGTCCCAAAGTATGAAACAAAATCACCACGTTTAATCCCAAGACTATTTCCTCTCCCCAGTGTGCTTGATTAAACGTGTTGCACTGCAATAAAGGTTCATTTGCACTTTCCACAGATGCCGACGTCGGCGGTTCCCAGGAGGAGGAGGAGGAAGAAGAAGAAGAAGACGACGAAGGAGAAGGAGAAGACGAAGAAGACGAAGAAGAAGACGAAGAAGACGAGGAAGAGGACAGTCGTTTCCTGGGGGTCTGCATGGATGGAGACGTCGAGGACCTGGTGGCTCTCCTGGAGGAGATGGCCCGGGCCGGAGAGACGCTCACGCCGCAGATGCTCAACTACGCCGATTCCTCGGGAAGGGTCAGTATAGGCTCAACTATAGCACGTAAAATGTTTGTATGTGCTTGCGCGTGTGTGATTGATGTTCGTGACTACTTCTGCTCTCCAGATGGAGACGCAAACAAACGTTGAAATGTGAAGACGTTGCACAAACTCAGCTTGGGACCAAACGTCCAGTTTCGTTTCAGATATGCTGTCCGTGATGTCATTAGCTGTCTAGCCATAATGAACAGGGCAATAGTGCCACTGCATAATCAAGGGCTTCATAAAAAGGGTCAACCTATGCATGCGTGAGAGTGAATTGCTGTAGTGAAATTGAGGACCCATTGACCGCTTCGCTGCTCTGAACTTCACCTTACGTCACAGAGCAGCTATCGGGCTTCCTGGCAGAGCGAAGTCGATATTGGCGAGATATTGTGGTGATTAAAGGCTAATGCTACAAACTTTGGAGCGCTCTGGAGCTTATGAGTAGTACCAGACTCCAGGAACCCGCACGATATGGCCAAGTTCATAGACGCAGCAAAGTTCTTATTCTCTAATGAGCACCCACGCTCGCACGCACGCACGCACGCACAAACAAACAACACACACACACACACACACACACATACACACAGAGATAGAATTAGAGGCGAGTAATCCTGGCGCAGAGTACGTGGATTTATCCTCGGGACTGAAAATCATCCTCTTTATTGAACTCTTCTCCTACGAAGAAGCTTTCTTTTTCTTTTTTTTACCTCTTTCTGCAGAAGCTTGAGTGGCTTTTTTTCTTTTTGTAGCTGTCGCTGCTCCCAACGTGTGAGGCCGGAAAGCCAACTTCTTTTTGCTTAACTCAACTTGCAAATGATCTGTCGACGTGGTCGAAGCAACATTCAATACAGGCCGACGTCTTTTTGCCTTGACTTGGGAACTTTCGGTTAGCTTGCTGGCTACACAACCGTGAAAAAACAGCGGTATTTTTGTGAGGGCTCATAGTGTATATCTGAGTGGGGCCTAAGTTTCTACGCGGCTAAACTTCCAGTGTTCTTCAGCCAAAAGACAAGAGAAGGATTTTGTCAGGGGGAGGCAATCAGGAGACACAACTTGTCACAAATTACTTTCGACTAGGTAGTGGACCTTAGTTGCGGTACTTGCAAATTTGCAAGGAAAGTACCCAGGCTTCAGGGTGAGAACACGAGGATCAGTGTGTAAGACATGGGACTCGTGGGAATGAGTGTGTCTCTTATGACTTTGTGCCTGAATTGCACGCACGCACGCACGCACATCCTGTCTCGTACATTGCTCGCATGTGTGTGCGCGCACTAGCTGCGGAGAAGAGAGCTGTTCCAACGTGGTTTCGCTTTCTTTCTCTCACTCACACACACATGTACGAAGAGAAAAATGGTCCCCATTACTCCCCTCTCCTCGTCGTACTTTATTCGACTTCCTTAAGAAGCAGCATCACAATCACTGGTTCAGGTGGGAAAGTCACAACCGCCTGCAGGATGTGGCCAATCTGCCAAGTGTGAGGGCGTCTTTGACCAAGGGCAAGGTGCTAAGGCCTTGATGGCTCCTCTCGTCACATGCAAAGTCACAACCTCATTATCAGTCACTGGCTCGTCTGGAGGTCACTCGAACCTCGAAGAACGACCTCTCTGGCGCCGCCGGCGCCGCAGTGGGCGCCGTCCTCTCTAGCACAAGCTGTTCACGAGCTCTTATGTACCCGTACATTTCTCATCAAGTGGCGAGCCCTGAGTGCTTTTGAAAAAGTCATGGATGGTGTCAGTCGGCTGCAGCCGCGTTCTGTACGGCTGCTTCGGAAGAGATGGTACTTCTTTTTGGATCGCTCCCTCAAGTGTAGTTGAGCTTTTAAGCTCGAACGGCCAAGTGCTTTATCTGCTCAGAGGAGTGAGCTTGATATAGAAGAAAGTGAGTTCTAAGCACACTCATAACCAGAAAGGAATCACTGGACCTTGAAATACTGCGTAAGGCCAACAACTTCCTTTGAGAGCTAAAAAAGAGGTAGAGGACGGCAAGAGAGTTGCGCTAACAAGAAGGCCTTCCTAGAAGACCTGAACCAATAGAAACTGTACGTACATGAAAGCAAGATACGCAGTCACGAGTCTTCGACGTTGACATCTAGTGTGGTAATCTCAGCCCTAAGCGAATTGGAACATATGAGGACTTCTTGCCCACTGCTCTGTGCTTGCATATGGCGGGAATGCACATGCCGCAGTAGAGCACGCGGACTCCATCAGCTAGCTGTAGAGGGCAGCACCAAAGGCTCCCATCGTTAGAGGGCCTGGTATTCAGAGTATTCCTCGTGAAGTTTATCCTTTAGGGACTTTGTCTTTGCGCCGACCTTCGTTTGGAGAGAGAAAAAAAAACACCTTTCTTCACTTGCTTTGAAGGACTGCTGCGGATCAAGAGACAAAGTAAAACACTGCATCCATCAGTGGCAGAATAGACAGACATCCGCCAGTACAGTTAAGCTCGAAAGTAGTTGGCACCTCTCAACGGATATCATTTCCTCATCATCAGCATTGTTAATATCGTCCACGTTCTGCGTCGTCTACAATGTCTGTCATCCTAATTCTGCACTGTCTATCGCTGTGTGTGTGAAAGTAAGTTTAAAAAAAATTGAGTGTGTGTTGGGGGAAATTTTCACTACTGATGACGTACAGTATTGAAGCGAGTGCGTCATAAGACGCACCCCTGTATAAGATGCACCCAAATTTTCAGATCCCAAATATGGAGCCAAATTGGAGCGTTTCCAAATTGAGTTTGACCAGTCTCAAAAATTTGAATTTCAGCCCCTCAAACTCCAATCTGAAACTCAATTTCTTCCATCTTGCGTTCTCAATACCATCACAAGAAATGAACAGAGTGATTTTTGAAGCAGTTGTGTGATTTTTAAACAATTATTCTGCCCGTGATGCAAGTTACTAGATATCAATCTAATTCAGTTTCAGTATATCAATCTTGTGCTGAAAATGCAGTCAAGAGGTGCGCGAAGCATGCCTAGAAATATGTTGTCGACACTTAGTTACAAGGTGTCACGGGTCATTTTCCTTTGTCAGTGTTTGCTCCAAACTCGAATTCAAATTCGACACTTGATTCTATTGACCAAAGTTAAACTCCAATCTATGAAAGTTTGAGCATTTGGGCACACTTATTATCATATCCAAGACGCGCACCCACTTCTCGACCAATTGATTATGAACAGTTGCATCCTCAGCGCACGAAAATATGGTACTTTTGACTTTTACTGTGTGGCGGATAGGCTTAAAGCAAAAAGCTCCATGTTTATATTGGGTGCTGTGATTCCACCAGCACTTCAAGATTCAGAAGAGTCACCCATGAAAGGAACCACTATATGGTTCCATGTAATCGCGTGTACATTTTTCTTTTTAAAACCGACCTGTCTAACTTCGTCGAGGAGTAGTTTGCAAGTGAAGAATGCTACAGGGGGAAAAGACAAAGTCACTCATGCTCTCCTCCTTGGTCATCAGGGGCATGGAGCACCGGGGGTTGTTCTTGTTGATGGGACCGATGACGGTCGGGAGTTCGGACCTCATGTTTGCACCCACGCGGCGGCTTGGGCCATTGGACCAAGTAAATGGTGCTCCTGGGCATTTCCAGCTGGACCATGATATCCTTGATGGCCATTCTCTCCTACAGCGTTTTGATGAGGAGCTCTCTCTGGGCTTCCATTTTTGCTGCTGTGAATTTCACAACAGCAACAGAGGTCGATGGAGCCTCATGCTCCAGTGCTCGTGCAACTACTAACGTAAGAACATCATTAAATTTCTTAGGCAAAAGAATTTTAAGAAATATAACATTTTGGAAAAAAAAATGTACCCGTAAGGCATGGAAGTTGCCAATGTCAGGATTCAGGAGTGCTTTGCCTCCAGTCATTGACTTCTTATTCTAAGAGCAGCTAGTGACTGCAGTCAAGCAAGTCACAATGTAACAACTAATTAAGGATATTGAGGACAGAAAATATAATGAAAGCTATACTTTTACTGTTTTTAGGACCAGTTTGCCTTCATTTCAATGCAAGAAGTTGATAGGCATTGGTCTCCTAGAACACTTTGCAAAACTATGATGACGGCTGACTCGGCAGGCTTGGAACGAGACAATCGCTCTACTATAGACCATACCAAAAAGTGCAATAGCTTTGCATCAGGAAAGGATGGTGATCAGGCATCCTCGACCCCGAAATTAGCTTCGCCCAAGTGGTCCACGTGCGACTATTGACGTCTCGTGGGGGTGCGGGCAGATGCACCGTCCTGTTGAAAGTGCACAGAGCGTCATTGAGGCCAATAGGTCGCCACAGTGAGTGAGGCTGTGCCTGGGCTGACGTCTGGCCAGCTGCTTGATATGGTGCTGATTCTCATGAGTGTTGGCAGTTCTTTTGCGCCCAGACTTGGACTTTACGGCAAGGTTGCTCACGCCAACCTCAGCCTCTGGGCCATGAGCAGCGTGCGCTTGTCATAATTCGTTTTCGTGGTGACTTGGGCAATGGTGTGGCCACTCCCTGGAAGGGCCAAAATGGTCACACGAACGTAAATGTTCTTATCAGTCATCAAGGTGCGACCTGACATGGCCAGCGTGGATTTGTAACGAAAAAATTGATGTCGCAAAACGAAAAGTCGCATCCACTTTCATTTCACTCGCGTAACGCGCTAGAACCATGCTCAAAAAAATGATTGTATACATGGTCTCAGTATTCCTCTTTCTAGAACAATTGAACAGTCTTTTCTATATATACCTCGTGATTATGGCGTAAGATGAAAACACATAATACCAATCTCACTAAAGTAAGAAAATGACATCTGATTCAAAAAAGGGTAGCCTGCGTGTTGTGGCAGAATGTACACTGCGTCCCCGTTTGATAGGCACATGCGATGTTGCATCGTCACCGTCACACATGGGTGTGACGTGCTGAAATATGAATCAGATATGCATTTCTACATTAAAAGTTGATCTGTGATCTGTGACAGTTTCGGATGTGATTGTCTGCCTTTACCTGCCTAGAACTGTGATTACTGTTTATCCCCAGTTCTTTTTTTATATGTAAGCCATAAAAACATAGTACAAAAACTATATCTGATCAAGCTCAAATCTAGGTACTAACAGTGGACATATGGAGAAAGACATTTAGCGTCAGGCCTATTGTACTCCAGAGCTACATAATAAGTAAATGGGGTTGGGCAACTGAAGCAAAAGATGGGTACCTAGAACTTGGAATCTTGAGCTCAAACTATTGGTGGAGACAGAAGGCCCATGGACCAAGAGTCGCTTCAAATTTGAGCTCAAAATTCTTACTGTAAGTGGCACCATCTTCACAAGTCGTGGCATTTCTATCCCACACTAGTGTGTCACTGTAGTGCCAGAGCTGGTGTCGATGGTGCCACGCACAGTTAGTGCAGGTGGAGACAGAAGGCACATAGAGCTAGACTTGCTCCAAATTTGAGCTCTAGATTCCAAGTTTCAGGTACCCATCTTTTGGGGTTCCTAAGGACATCAATAGTCCAACCCTGTCCAGTTATATAGCTCGGCAGACATCCTAAAAGTATTTCTGACTGATCTCAAAATGTAGAACAAGTCTTTCTCCACATGTCTCCTGTTAGCACCTAAGATTTGAGCTTGATCAGGCATACTTTTACTGCTATATTTTAAGGCTGGCATATCAAAGAAGAAAAAACATCTCCAAACGTGGTAGTCAAGGTTCCCAACTAGTAGAGGACGACAATGATCTCCAAATGGTTATGGGTCGATTCCTCCTACAAAACTGCCTTGACTGACAAACTTTCACCTCCCCATAACCACTAAGTGATGAAATATCCTGAAAAGCGCATGTTTCTATCAAACGAGAACGCAGTGTATTTCACAACCTCAAATGGTGCATCTGGTGCCTCCCATTTTTCAAAGTACCCCTCCTGTCTGTTCCTCTCTCCTTTGATGCAGGCGCCATCTCGGGGGTTGCAGCTTCTCAAAATTTGTATGTTAATGTACACACGCATGTGACTAACTAATAATCAACTCCGTTAATGGTTCTTGTTTCAATTCTGTGGAGTTTCGTAGCTGAAAAAGGCTGCATATTTTTTATCTGTGATGTTTTACGGGGTCAGAAGCTTCCCGGTTGCTCTCTCAAGTCGTGCTAATGGTGGTGAATTTGTTGGTCACTAGAAGCCCTTGCTACAACAAAAATAATCGACTGACTTTTTGACCACCCGGAAAAATTGGAATTGAATCTCTCAATTTTCTTATAGCCGCGATCGCGTGCTCGGCTCAGGACACGACTTCTTGATCGACGTTATATGTTATTGAGGTCAGACTGTTCTACCTTATGCAATTCTTCTTCTACCCAGGGTGAGGAGAATGGATCATCAAGAAATGTGCTGAATCCCCTTGATTTTTGATTTCGGACAAATGCGCAAGCAGCACTTTTCACGATCACTAAAGCATTTAGTAGAGGTTTGGTCAATGATTATAGAACTTTCTTGACCCAGGATTAAATTTGACGTGAATATGCAAGCGTTCCCAAAATTCTGGAGAAATTGTTAGTCTCGCGACATCGACTAATATCGAATGCGAAGTCCAAGTCCAGTCCTACTGTCCATTACATGACGGCTGGCATTGTCGACGTTTTCATCGGTGATGACTCCAAATTCTCTAGTTTCGCACAGAGATTAAATTGTTCCGGTGTTTTTGTACTTAGGCCCACTCTTCGGTAATGGATTCGACGGAAGAGACAGGCATAGGGAGGAAATCATGCATGCATTCACTCACTGGCAGGGACCTCCGTAGATGCATCAACGATCAAAGGCGCTTGACTGAGCTATAGTGCACGTACGACATTAGTGTGTGGGGCTGTACAGTGTGCTCAAGGAGAGTAATTCCACATGCATACTGAGGTTCCTGCTGACTGCATATAAAATGTCATATGCACCTATCTCCATTTGTCACTGTAAGTAACAGCTGTCACGAACACGACTCTCCCGAGAGTGCTCGGAACCTAGAAGGGGCCTTGCAATAACAGGAGGAGGTTAGCGTCAACAACGTATACAACGAATCCGAGCTTGCTGTGAGTGAGTGAATTGCTGGATCAATGCGCGATTGCTTGTTTCTTCGAAATAGCTTGACTAACACTGAAGATATTACTCGACTTGTGTGTAAAGACGTCCTCTCAAAGAATTACCCTTCCACAGACCCCTGTGAGTCACTTGTGCGGGAACGGCATGTCGGAGATGCTCGACCTGCTCGAGGACATCCCAAACATTAACTACAACGCCGCTGACAGCGAGGGAAACACCCCGCTCCACTTTGCAGCCCAGGCAGGACACGTGGAGGTACAGACAGAACTAATCGCGGGACCACTTCTGTTCTTAATTCGTGCTGTTTTCCCTATTAGGTGGTTGTCTACCTGCTGCAGAGGGTGCGAACGATCGTGGTGGACCCGGTGAACGCCGCCGGGTTCACTCCGCTCATGAAGGCTGCGCTACAGGGAAGAATCAAGTGCTCAAAGCAACTCCTCATGGCAGGTGAAAGAAATTGCATACGATATGGTACATGGGTACAACTAAGTGCAGGGTGCGCGACTTTATTGAGCTTCAGTTGATCTCCTACTTAAAGGAGCAATCACTGGTGGACGAGTTCAGGGAGTTCTCCACACTTATGTTGGTATTAGCTCCACACAGTCCCTCCTCCTTACATGGACCTGCTGCATTGGACATGTTTAGCACACGTTTAAGTGCATTCACAAACTGACAAAGTAAAATAATAATAATAAACGCTCCAAGCATCACGCCCAGGCTTGACCTGGGATGTCTCAATGACTGAGTGAAGTACTCCGGATTGGTAGCAGGAAAGTAGACGATTACCTGTTTTGATGCTGTTCCGAAAGATTTCATCTGCCTGATGCAACCTTTACATGTGGATTTGGAGATTGATAAGCCGATCCATGGCGGAAAAAACCTGACCGAAGATACATACGTTGCTCCCTGCATCTATCAAGTACCGTCAGCATGTACACATAATCTATGTGAGTACTACGGACTACAAGAAATGATGGTTTGGAGGCTTGGAATTTTCAGTGAACACATCTTATTGTGGTAGCCAAAACCAGGCCTGCTACATGGAGCGAGAATTATTTTTCCTCATATTTTTGTTGCTTTATCCTCCGAGTAAATTAACACCCACAGTTATTCTGTCTCTGCTCTGATCTTGGGATACCTACACCATTCTTTTTTCTGGTACACGAGTGAAGGGTCAAAAAACCGTCTGCACTAAGCGGCGGCCACTGGTCCTGTACTTGGACTTCTCCATCACTTTGTGTACTGTCACCGGGGTCAACAAGGACCGCACTTGATCCAATTTCAAACTTACGGGAAAAAGTTCCTCCACGAGTAGTGGAGTGTAGTAAAATTTCTATCAGCTCTGCAGCATTTCTACCAAGAAAGAAACGCCGCCGGAAACACTATTGACCAGGACCGTGGGTGAAGTTATCGATTCCTCTGGGGTGTCGTGTATAAGGGAAGACTTGAGACTCAACCTCTTTATGGGAGTCGCTTTAGAGCAGCCAAAAGTTGATATCTTCAGTGTACTGTAAATGTAGAATGGCTTGGTGAGGTCGATAGATGGATATAGCGCAGTATTTTATCACAGGGTTACGTGCAACACACCTAAGTCCTTTTCGAAAAACTGTCTGTCGGAGCAATGACTTTGACTTCCTGGCACGTCCGACGATCACCAGCGTCACTCGCTGCTGACTTTACCGTGCGGCAGTCCAGTGCATGTGTGTCAAATGTCCCTCAAAGTGACACCGATGCTTGGCAATGCACTTTTTTTGCCGCTCGTTTGCCACAGATTGAAAAACTGCTGTCGCTCCCCCCCGTGATCCCTTCCAGCAACAGACTTAATCAACCTCATTGTATACATATTTCTGGCCCCAGTAGTCGACGTGAAGGGGATTCAGACTGTAATCATAATAAACCTTCCTCGGTACGAGCGAACCCTTTGAGAAATCCATTATTTCTGGATCACACTGTATGATGGCGACCGAGAAAGCCAAAAAGGGTAATAGTGGCGATGACAACACTGCGGCAAAAGGGGAGAGGTCTTTTCTCCAGAGACGTTTTAAGGGCCCACTAACCCTTGGCACCTGACTGCTATTGGCGGTGACCCATTTTCATTTCCTCTCCGCAGTTTTTGGGTGCACAAAGTTCCCTTTTTTTACCCTCAGATATCAAAATGGATTTGGGTTAGGTTGGCCCCTCTCGTGGGTGTAATCTAACAGGCCTCGGATTTGGCGAGAGAAAAGAAGAGTACCTACGTGCAGGGAATTATGGGGCTGGCGTGTTTGCGGGCGCGTCTGGTTTTTCTCTCGCCCTAACCCGATAAACCATGAGATTGGATTGGAAGCCCAAGTGGCGAAGGAGAGAATGCCTAAATGAAAGAGTCTCTTGTACAAAATGTCGATGGAAATGACTCTACCACGCCTTGGAATGCACTTCATCCGTAGTGTGCGTGGGTGACGGCGTGTGTCACTTTTCACTTGGTGAGCATAGAAGTGAGTCCCTTCAAAGGAGAGCACGTCCCATTTTTCCCCTCGGGGGGGGGGGGGGGGGGGGGGGG
>JAAUXU010100436.1_pt1 | contig 34758 bp, 40 predicted proteins | sample 7278151 | NCBI WGS metagenome assembly JAAUXU01 (sample SAMN14350113, study PRJNA611818) | marine sediment metagenome | isolation source: surface marine sediment (1.8m) | place: French Polynesia: Moorea | collected 2018-08 | reverse complement strand
GTCCGTCCGTCCGTCCGTCCGTCCGTCCGTCCGTCCGTCCGTCCGTCCGTCCGTCCGTCCGTCCGTCCGTCCGTCCGTCCGTCCGTCCGTCCGTCCGTCAGTCCGTGCGTGCGTCCGTGCGTCCGTGCGTCCGTGCGTCCGTGCGTCCGTCCGTCGGTCCGTCGGTCCGTCCGTCCTCCCTTGTCCGTGAGACTGCTGGCTGCTGCGGTGGGCGGCTGCGGCGACGCCGGCGCCGGCCACGCTCGTGTTCTCGGCGGGACCTCCGAAGAAAGAAAGCGGACGGGGAATGGGCGAGGGAGAGCCCGTTCGACGACCACGCTACTGCTGCTGCTGGCCCGAAAACGCGGGACTTTGATGCGCATGTGCGCGCGCACATGAGGAGGAAGAAGCATCATCTCTTCTTGCTCTCTCGCGCTCTTGCCCATACCTTCCTGCGTGTGCTTGTCGTACATCAATACAGCGAAGGCCAGGACGACGCTTGCGGCCCAGACCAGGAGTGAGCGAGAGAAGATTGCTGAAGCAACAAGAGAACGAAAAGAGAGAGAGAGAGAAAAGGGAATCTATGGCACACGCACACACACACACACACGGAGAGAGAGAGAAAGCAACGCGTGCTCGTTACATGCGCGATACTTTCTGAGCAACGAGACATTACGACAACTTCTCTGTTGTCCCGGGCCACTCGTCACCAAGGAAACCAGCTGCTCTCTCTCTCTCTCTCTCTCTCTCTCTCTCTCGGGTTGGGCGCGCGTGCACGCGTGCATCGAGATGGAGTAGGAGAGAAACCGCGGATCAGGAGAAAGCGAGCGAGCATCAGGTTGAAGGGGGACTTCCGGAGGTCGACGCCGCCGGTTCAACTTTGCACTTGCTCATTTTCTTCGTCGATTGAAAGAAGAATTATGACTGCGTCCAACGAGAGGAAAGGATCAAAATTGATTTTTTTAAGTAGAAAGAGAGCCAGAGAGAAATGCCTTCCTGTCCCTAATTGCGTCGCTATTACCGAGTATGTCGTAAAGGAACAAAGAAATACGTCACTTTGTGTCACATGATTCATCCCCACTTTGGCCGTTGACCCGCGAGACGTCTCCGGACGCATCGACGGCGTTGGACTCGCTGTTCTTGCAGCCGTCGACAGCTGAGAGTTCCGTGTTTTCTCATTGTATCAGCAGAAGTCACTCATCGTCACGCACGTCCACGTTGAGCTCCTTCTATTATTCTTCCATCTTCGCTAGATGGCGCCGTCTATGCTAGGACCAGTTGCCTTAGGTGTGTCACCTTGACCCAGGCTATTGGTCCCTGGTGAGGCTCCAAGCATCTTTCACAAGTTTCTTGCTCTCAAAGCCTCCATGAGTGCTACACAGCGGTGATGCTGGCATTCATAATTCTTGTTCTTTAAGCTATTATTGATGAGCCGTGGTGTTAACACAATTACCGTATCATGCCCAAACTGCCTGAACTAAAAAAAGTACCATGGAGGAACGGCAGAAAATGCTAGCTAGTGTGTGTGAGAACCTCATCAAAAACTAAAGGAGGGGACTTCGTAAGGTTATTCAAGCCAAAGGCCATTCGATAAATTATTTAGACAAATGGGAACCAATACTTTTGTCTCGTGCATTCTGGACCTTTTTGCTCATGAATCTGTTCGTTTTGAGCCATATGGCCATCATAAGCCACTATTTAGCATGGGTTCGAGCTGAGAGTCCGTAAATGCAAGCCGAGTTCAATCATTTTGAGCCATTGTTTTGAACTGTCACTGGGCGCAGACACTACTATGCAGAAACAGTGTATTACTTTGGTAGCTTTGGGAGGGTCGTTAAAGATTTACGCTTAAAAAAGTTTGCTCCTCTCTGAATACCAGAGGTTTGTTGGAGCTCTACAGGGTTTGCTATTTGTCATACAAAACTTAGCTTGATTTATCGTGCTCCAGCTCCAGAGTTTGGGCCACGGCTCGGCTTTCTTGGCTTGAGCTGAACTTGTCTCATCAGCGGCTTGTGCACACCCTTAGTTCATATTGCAGACATAGAATTACTGCTGGGAGCACTGATGACCAGTGATGTGACTCACTTTTCGTCAAGATCATTCAAGCTGTGGTCAGTGGTTAAATACTGTTGTTATTAATTGAATACGATTGAAAAGGTGAGGGGACCAATATTTCTGTCCTTGAACATGCATGCATGTATGCGCACGTCAGTGCGCGGCGGAACCTCCCCTATTGGACCCACAGAACCTCAACGATCGTGGCTTGGTGCCAGTCATATATCGATAAATGTAAAAATACAGGCAAAAGCTGTATTATGTATGTACAATAGAGTGCCACAGGGTGCGTCGTAAGCCTATAACATTGTCACTGAGAAATGCTGTTCAAAAATCTCTCTCCATCCTGATTGGATGGTTCTTTTGCACAATTTCCATTGAAAAATATTTTCGTGGAAATGAATTATTTTTCATGGGACAATCTCTCACTCGATGCCCCCAGCGTATTGGTTGCCTGACAATGATATGAGGGTCGTTCAACCATGGACAACTGTCTGCTGATAACTTGAGAACTGCCCAAAGAAGTCGTACGAATGAGTATCAAAAGCAAGGTTGTGCGTTTTTGGCACAGCTGAGCAACGTTTGTACTCAATCGTGTGTGTGTGTGTGTGTGTGTGCGCGCGCGAGCGCGCAAGGAGACGGAGTCACCTGAATGACGCCAGCATTGGCATCACCTCCGGATTTTCATCATGTCGGAAGAAGTGGTCGACTTTGTCAAGACTCAAAATGTGGAAAGATGAAAAGCATTGATCAAGGTGGAGAGTTTGTGAATCAAGGAATGACATCTGTAAGCTCCAAGCTTTGAGCTTATCATTGAACCAGCTCTTTTCTCCAATTGGGGGCAGAGATCTTGAGGCGGTGCCACAATTGGTGTCATTTCACTGATTCTGGTTTCTTGCACACCCAAAGAAAAGTATTTGATGAAAGTTGCTCAGCCGTGCTGGTGCCAACACCGCGTAACTGAACACTTAATACCCATTACAGCAGTCACAAGCGGACAGTTGCTCATGCTTGAAGACCTCTCTTAGATGAATGTGACTTTCAAAGCTGTCTTTAGATGCACCCTGTGTTGTGCTATGCAACATTTTCTCTCTCAGCAGTGGCGAACTTCAGCTCTAGGTAACTCTTCTTCCTGTGTAGTACACACTGAGCGTTGTCAGCGAAATCGACGTGTGATGACGCGTTGCCCACAAAACGCCCCACGACCACCTCCAACCCGGCTGCCTGTTGACACACCACCAACCGTTACTTAGTTACGAGGCCGCTTTGTCCTGTTGGTTATTGCGAAGCAGAGAAAGTCCATACGAGACTTTCTAATGCGGAAAGGAATTCCCTAGGAAGAGTGATTTTGCCCACGTTACCGCGGTAATAAGTGCATGTACCACATACGACATGAGGAGCAAGAAAAATGTGTTTTACAAAGTAATTTCGTGATCGAAATTCCCCCAATATGACGAGGAAGGCGGACGCAGAAAATTGCGGTAAGCAGAAGTTGTGCCTTTTTTTTCTTCCCCCCTCACCCGAAATTGATCTTGTTACAGCAGCCGCCTTTCTTGTCGTCACTGGGATGATGCTGCTGCAACCGGGCTACAGCGAACGGTTCGACGTGGACGTTTTGACGTCGAAGGCCGTTTGCCTGGAGGGATACGTGAGTGAAGAAAAGACCAAAAAATGACATCCACGATGATGGTGACCACTTTCTTCTTTCTGTCAGGAATATTGTCTGGCCGAGTCTGCTTGTCTCTCTATCAAGACCTGTCGCTTGGAGGACTCGCTAGGGAGTCCTTCTTGCCCCTCAGGATTCGGACTCTGTTCCGACGAACCCGCTGGATGTTGGTCAAGAAGTTGTGTCGATCGCATGGAGCCTTCGTGCTCCCACACTTGCAAGCTCATGATCGACTGCGAGCCGACGGACGACGAAAATTACGTCACATGCAAGAAGTTCGAGGAGTGCGATCGCAGCTGCGCTGCGAATGGAGAGGAGGAAGAGAAACGAGAGTCGAAGGATGTGGGGAGCGTCCGGGTTGAGGGAAACGTGACCCTGCAGATGATCTGCCCCACCGACTACGTAGGTCTTTGGTCCCAATGACTCACATACCGTGTACAAGTAGTCCATATGGTCAAGAGGAGCAAATATCTCGCGTAGAGAGACGTGTCAACCTCCTAAACATGCTAGTTACCGGGTCAGAGAAACCGGGACACGTTTGCTATGAGGGAATTCACGGCCGCGATGGCTGCTTGTTAGCTAAGGTCGATGAATTTAACGTCAGGTCAGTTGATTCAGGTTTAGGACGTCACTTTATGACCGAGAAGGTGGGCTCAAAATAGAGTTTGCAGCATGCACAGAGTTTTCCACGAGCGCAGAGAGGATAAAACGGGTCCAGAAAAATCACTTTTCTTTCCTGCGTAGGTCTCAACTAAGAGATGGAATCGAACCGGGGCTTTCTTTTTCGAACCTGAGCCTAATTCGACCCTTGAGCTTAGTGAAAATATTTATAAAAGTTATAAATAACCAAAATTCAATTCTAGAGCTTGTATGAGTTAGAACATCTTTGAGAAGCAAGCAGTTTTTCATAGTATGGATTCGTGGCCCACTGAAAATGTCCATTTTTCGAGTCGAAAACTGAAACATATCTTGTATCTATTCAACTGCAGAAAGACTCGAATGTTCGAGTCCTTCTTTTATTCCATTTTTTTTTTTTGCAACACAATCTTTTAGAAATTCTGCTCGGCCGAAGGCTCCTGCCTCTCCACAAAGAGGTGCTTTCATCCATCGGCGACCACCGAGAGCGGCTGTCCAGACGATCACGTAGTCTGCGCTGGCGGCTGCTTTGTCAAAAACTGCCAGGTCCGCGTCAAACCTTGCCCTCAACGTTGTAGAAAATTCGTCGAGTGCTCCAACGTCAGCCCATACGGGGTCAAGTGCAGGCAGTGGGAAGAATGTAGCCAAGGGTGCCAAGATGAGACGGCGGAGAATCTCGTCATCGCCGAGGAGTACGAAAGACCACGAAAACGGGCAAAGCGGCGGGACAACTTCGACGGCCGACAACCCGTCTGTGGCAAAACAGGGGAGATCTTCTGCGTCAGCTCTGGACGTTGCGCCGAGACCTGTGAGAGTCCGGAAAGCGCCAATGCCGTAGTCGCGGTCTGCCCGAGAGGCATGTCGTTCTGTCTGTCTAACGGACGATGCTCGCGAACCTGCGGGGAGGAGGGTAGACACGGCCCTGGAGAACGTGCGCTGTCTCTCCTGTGTCCGGATCCAGAGGCTCCCTTCTGTGTCTCCGAAGGCCGATGCTCCAAAGAATGCGGGGGTGGCGACGGCTACGGAGGAGTCTCATACAGGCCCGTAGTGCTGGACTGCCCCGAAGGCTCCAGCTTCTGCCTTCAGGAAGGCTTCTGCTCCGTCGACGCCGAATGCAGCACTAAAGACGAAGATGTCGTTGCCACAGTCTGTTCCGAAGACGCTGACTTCTGTTTGGCTGATGGGACTTGCTCGGCAGATTGCGAAGTCCTCCGCGAACCTGATAAGGATGTTGCGCTCGTCTGCCCTAAAGACACCATCTTCTGCTTGGCCGATCGGAGGTGCAGGAAGCAGTGTGAAGCAGTCTGTCCGGATGGAGGAGAACACTGCACCGACACCGACGAGCAAAAGTCTACATCTTCGGAGTGTCCTCGTGGACTGAGCTTTTGCTTGGCCAGCGGCCGGTGCTCCAGTGACTGCGATGACAACGGACAAGAGCAACCAAAGACTCATTGCGCCCAGGGTGAGGTGTTTTGCGTCGCCTCGAGCAAATGTGCACGGTTCTGTTCTCCAGAAAAGGAAGAAGGTCCAGGCGGGACTTCCTGTCCGGAAGGTACGACGTTCTGCATCGCCACCGAGACCTGCGAGGAAAACTGCTGGGACGCTGGAGAACTGACAGATTTGGAAGAGCTCCTGAGGAGAAGACGATCAGGGGCCGCGGGACGACAGCCTAGACGCCTCAACTGTCCGGAAAATAGCGGAATTTTCTGTCTGGACAGTGGAACATGTCGCTGTGAGAAGAAGAAGAAGCAGCAGGATGAAGACAAGGTTCTTTGCAGAGAAGGCGAGACTTTCTGCCTGGAGAGTGGATATTGTGGACGTGACTGCATCAAGAGAGATCGTCAGAAACGCCCAGGGTCTAAGTGTCCCTCAGGAACTCTATGGTGTTTGGACTCCGGACGCTGTGAGAGATTCTGCGGCGAAAAAGAGGATCAGCCGAGACCGCCGCCGCAGCAAAAGCAAAAGTGTCCGCCTGGAACCACGTTCTGTCTGAGCTCGGGTCGTTGTTCTTGGGATTGCAAAGAAGTCGTACTTCAAGACGAGGTCGATCCCGCCATCTGTCCCAAGGGAAAGGTCTACTGCATCTCGACGGGCGAATGTAGCTCCATCTGCCGTCCGGACGAGGAAGACACTCGGCTGGATCGCCCTGGCCGCGCTTGCCCGGCTGGAAAAATCTTTTGTCTGTCTACCGGCGACTGCCAGGACGATCGAGGTTGCTCAACAGCAGGCCGAAGACAACGCGGTCAACGTCACCGATGTCCTCGAGGAGAAACCTTTTGCTTGTCCAGCGGTCGGTGCGAGAAAAGTTGCTCCGATAGTTCCCGAAGACGACGAGACAGGACGATCAAGTGTCCTCTGGGACTGATTTACTGCATGGCCATTGACGCCTGTGTAGTCGGAGATTGCTCAGTTTTTGAAGAGCCACCTCGATGTGGGAAAGACCAGGTGAGTGAGTCGCTCTTGAAGAATGTCTCACAGTGTCGTTGATCTCGACATTTAGATCTGCAGCGGTGGCGACGCCGGAAAGTGTGAGTCCTCGGGTGTGTGCCAAGACACGCAACCTTCTTTCAGAGAAACCTGCGAGGAAGGGGTAGGCGCCATCCCTAGAGACTAACTTACGTGAACTACGTGAATGAACTTAGTTATCGTGACTGTTTTACAGGAGTTCTGTCACTTCTACAAGAGATGTCAGAGTACGGACAAGAAATGCCCGGAGTCCAACTGCAAACCAGACCAGGTCTACTGTCGGGGCGAGTGTAGAAGCTCGTGCCACGTAAGGGGAGCTTTCAGAACGGTCAGTGTGAATGTTGATGTGAATATCTCATTATTCAGGTTGAGGACGTGGGTTGTCCGTCTCCCAGTCTGATACCTGGGATTCACAAGTTCTCATCCTGCGCCTTCAGGCAGCACTGCGGTGATGACTTCCTCTGCTGCGCAGACCAAGGTCACGAATTATCTCTGTCTTTGCCTCATTCGAAAGTGCTGAACGATGTCTTTTCTTTCTCATTCAGGCGGCTTCCGCCAGTGCATCTCGCCAACGTTGACGGGCATTCCAGCGGACGAGGCCCTACAGAGGAGCTGCCAGATGTTGGCAGCCAATCCCAACTCCTACTCACTATTGGAGAGCGAGGAGACGTGCGTGGCTCCTCAAAGTCTCCAGCCGGATGAAAACACAGTGAGCAGTGGAGTCGCTGCTGAATCCGGCCCCGAAGCATGCAGACCAACGAGTTTGTGCTGCGAGGGCATTTGCAGAGGCTTTTACGACGGGTCCGCTCGTCCCGGGTGGACCGAGCCTTCCTGCACCGGAGGAGCAATGTTAGAAATGTAGAACCCAAGTTGTTGTACACGTCCCTAACGATTCTCGTATCTCTGGGCAGACGTTGCGACATCTTCGATACATGTGTGTATCCTGCCGATTGGAACTCGTGCAGGCCCGTCTGCAAGGACGAGGACGGCGTGATGTGCCGAGACACCGTCACAGGCTCACCAACTTGCCAGTCGATCAGTGCTTGTGGAGGTGAGAGAGTTTTTGCACGATGTTGTCATATCACCGGATTTAGGCCTGAAACAACATGACGGAAAATTGGCAACACCAATAATAGGTGGTGCAGTTGCTGATTGTTGTATAAGAGATGTGAGATAAATTATGATAATAGCATTTCAAGAAAGCCTCGAAGGACTTGGGTCCTCAGGGAAAGGCCCGAATCCTTGTCTCTCTCGCCGAAATTGAGAAAATACTTTTATTTCTAAGCAATCGAGTCAGGACAGTGTTTCATCAGGCCTCTCCTCCTTGTATGCGCATCCAGAAGAGGTTGAGCTAAAAAGCTGAACTGTGCGACCCAAGAAATGCCGTGTACCAGTCAGTGCTAGAGGAGATAGCGTAGCCCACTGGAGAGATGAGGTACGAGTCGCTGAACAACCTCGCTGAGACAACTGCAGAAGAAGCAAAATCCGCCAACTTCGGGATGCGATATTGAAGCGGTAGGATGGATGTGGAGTGCTCTTTAAAGGACAGAACTTTTCTCAGTTGAAGGACGAGACAAGAAGAGTCCCCTTCAGGGTCCTTTTTAAATGATGTCGACGAATCTGTGATCAACGCTGAGGAGCTGACGAAGATCACCAGGACAAACTAACAGTTATTGGATTTCATGCTTGTCCTCAGCACAAGGGACCGTGTGCATGAGTGAAGTCCATCTGTGATCGAGGTCATCTTACAAGTGGGGGAAAGTTGAGAGGCTCGCCATAACTTTTTAAACGAATTTAAAACAAAATAAAACACTGATTGTTTTTGGCTTTGCCCACTGTTGACAGAAGGGGAGAGAGGGGAGTCGTTGTGGGGTTTCCCGTGAAAAGTTTAGTTCCACCTCTTTCTTAAACTTCTAAAAACACATTAACCTTTCTAGCTATGCGCAAAAGTAATTTCGAACACGACCTCTGTCTTTTTGAAAGGCCCTAAAAAGCTCTTTCTCGAGTTGCTTTCCTTTGTCGTAGCACTTCTCGGTGACATCTGGACTCCGACTGGGAGTTCCGGTCTCTTGAGCGGCCAGAACAGCAGCGAGTTCATCCTCCGTGACGCGGTTCCCGCCAAGGACAGGGGGAGATATGCAAACGACGCGGTGAGTGGAGTCGATTCACTTTATTGCTCTCCAACTGTACGAGGAGCCAGTGTTTTTTTTAGCTCGCCTAAGTTTGTTCTTCTATGCTGACAAACTATTATGTTCGTATCCGGACACACATGCATTACAGTGACACGCACGCATTTATGATAGGGGGACAGAGGGAGACAAAGGCTCTTTAGGAAAACTCAATTTTTCTTCAGGAATTCAAGGTGACTGGAGAGGCTCCTTCAATCGACGCGTGGGAGGTGAAGGTTTCGGGTTCGTGGCGAGACCTCAAAGTGGGAGACCAACTGACCTTGGATGACAAACTGAGACTAAAGGGTGGAGACGGCGACGTCGGCGTTGCTGGAGGAGGAAAAGGAGGAGGAGAAGTTGCCGAGTTCAACTTGATGGAAACTTCCAACCCAGGTGAGTGAGTGAGTGAGTGAGTGAGTGAGTGAGTGAGCGAGCGAGCGAGCGAGTGAGTGAGTGAGTGAGCGAGTGAGTGAGTGAGTGAGTGAGTGAGTGAAGCTAGATTGATAAGTTTGCAAAAAGCTCTTCTCTCTCTACACATACACAAAGGCACCGTCGTCGTCGTGATGCAAATCGCTCCTCTGGCCTCCGACGCAGCATCTCTGCGTGCCCCAGGGTTCTTAACAGTGACATCATCAGGCTATGAAGGACTGCGGTTTTCCCTCAGGGAAGACTCGAAAGAGGCTGTGATCCTCAGAGACGTCATCTATGTGAGGGAGACGGCAGAGACCATGATCTCCATCCAGGAGCGGTACGGACAAGGTGAGTGAGGTTGTGTCCATGTACGCGTCCCAGTCAGAGAGCAGAGGGCAGGCAGACAGTGTCAGTGCAAGTCACGAGTGTATGATTTGGGTCTAACAACAGCTTAGTCTAGTACTACAGTATTGGGATGGGTGTCCTACTGGGTGTAGAGTTGGACCTCATTCATCGGGTTCGCCCATAGTGGACTGAAGCGTCTAGTCATCATATTCTTCTTCATCTTCTCTCACAACTTGAGGGCATTGGCGATCTTATCTGTGAGGCTGTGCCTCCTCTGCTCGGCCTTTGGTGGGGCGAGGCACCCGCCGGTGCCGTCGTCGGAGTTCGACAGAGTGAAGTGGTAGTTGCGGGAGCTGGACCCCAAGAGGTGTGAATTGTAGTCGTAAGAAGGAGCCTAAAAAAAGAACACGAAGTTTAGGCCAGCCATCTGTGATTTCTTCGGGGGATGTACATAAAGTTCGTTTTACTTTGCCTCTACATGTTTGTCTGATCTGGTGCGTATACTGTCAGGGGTGTCCCAAAAGTCATGTCATGTTCAAAAAATCCAACATTTCATGAATAATATTTCTCACATGACGTCACCTTCGTTCTTCCGTTCTACGGGGCATCCCAAAAAGAAAGCTCAGTATGGGCTTTCACTGCCAGCGATTTTTAGTGACACAATACAACTTTTTTTGACACCCTGTACATGCACAGCAATGTCATGGGACCGTGCTTGGTGGTTGAGCACGACTTGTTCAGCACTACTAACTACGAGTACCCTACACGTACAGTTTGCTATATATGATATGTAAATATAATATATATATATATATATATATACCGCAGTTCTCTGTAGTACATACTATACGAGCACATGCGAGCATTCTGCATTCTTGTTTGTACGTGCACATCGCACATTTCGTGTTTGCCACTCAGATTTTCTGTTTGATTAAAGCAACAACAACAACCAAATGATAAAGTAAATGAACAAATAAATGAATAAATAGGAAACACCCTGAATACTGTATATATTGGTGGAAAAAAAGTATCTTCTCCTCTGGATAAATGTCTCGTCATGTCCAGCCAGGCAGTTTACATACATAATGTGATGAGAAACTTTTGTTTCTGCAACTAACATTGGACTGACATGATCCATGCTGCCTGGGCCAACGGAGTAGGAGTAGTAGGAGGAGAGGCACACCCAACTTTTCTGTGCACTTCTTTCTGAAAGAAAATGAGCCTCTCCCAAAGAAAAGGTGGCCTCTATAATTCTTGCGCTGAAATCGCGCTCACGCACCCATTTTTTCAAACGCGCTGCCAAACACACATCTACTTAGTACGCAGGAATGAGAAGGTAGGGAGAGAGAGGAGAGCGACTTTTGGTGTCCTCATCACTGATTGTACGATCTCTCAATTGCCTGGTACTGCGTGTCCATGTCTAGGTTTCTCTCCAGCGTCCACATGTACTCGCTGTGGTCGCCCGACGTCGTCACCACTTTGAACCCGATGTAGCCGAGTGCGTTCAGCACCACGATGCACGTGCACTCGAGACGGATGCCGTGCTTCGGGTTCCAGCCCTCCTCGTGCTTCACGTGCTCAGGAAATTTGCTCTGGGAGAGGGAAAGAAAGAAAAAAGAATATACAGTGTGTGTACGTTCGTACTATATTGGGGGAGGGGGCGGGGGGGGGGAGGGTTAGAGTCCCCTATGAAGAAGGACTTTGCCCTGAACATAAAATCGGAGATGCGCGCCACGTGTGCAGAGACTTTCAGAGTCAACATTGAATTTCAGAACGTTTCTCTGTCGAGATCCACGCGCTGAGGGTGGAAATGGAGAAAGTCCTTTTCTCTCTGTCTCTCCCCTCTCTGAAATGACAAGGGGCTTCTCAAATTGTCAAATGCACGGGAAAGTCTTAGGTCAATTCTCTATTGCTTCTCTGTTCTTTGCGCAACACGCTCGTGTTGCTTTCTGGTCCTATAAGACAGACTCCAGCACCAGCTTTATCTTCTCTCTCTCGGTCTGTCTGTCTTCGTATAACTAAATAGCAATCGTCAAGGAAAGGCAACTCTTTCCCATCTGTGGTGACAGCTCACAGAAAGAAACTTTCCTCCGTCTATGAAAGCTCAAGGGTTGCGGACTTGTTCGTCCTGTGAAGGATTTGCGTGGGATGCTGCGAGGACTGTGACATCTTAGTGCGTGACTTCGGAGCCCTCTTTGTGTGGACAAAGGCATGAAACGATTTTCACTTGAAATGTCATCCAGTGGTGCATAGATATAGACTTTGAGGGAGCCGTCGTTGTGCGGGACTTCGGGTTTGTTTAGTTCGCGGTGTCATTTTTCTGCAGCAGTGACACAAGTCGAAAAGGAAGTCTGGAGGGCGTGCTTAGGCTGCCAGAGCGGGCTGCAGGCTTGAAAAAGAAGAGGAAATGGAAAAGTTGATGTGAAAGCACAAAAAGTCACTGAGGCGGAGAAGGCACAGAAAACCACGCGCAGAGCGCGCAAATTCAGTTAAAGTTGAAGCTGCAAACGACTTTATAAACTTGAGCCAGTCAAGCGAGGCTTGGAGCGCAATTGAAGCGGATGCCAAATCCACCTCGCCGCAATGACCTCTTTAATTAGGCCCTTACTTCTGGCGGACTCATTATTGGAGAGTTGCCACGACGTGCCCGAAAGTCATCCAAAAGTCATCAGCATTTCCGCGGGGCGGGGTGTTGATTTATGGTAATCCTTCCCAGTGGGATTCGGATCGCTTCTTCTCTCTCCCTGTCTCTCTGACTGACGTCACGGATCACTAATGCGCAAATTTCAGGTTGTTGAACTGAAGTGACCTTGTTTGCCCGGTTGTTAACGAATTTGTTGTGGGAAAGCCTTTGCGAACTTTCTTGTGACAAAGATACGGCTTTAAATTGATGCTCGATGCAGCGGGGAAAAAAGTTTCCTTGCTTGTGTGGCAAGCAAACAAAGAATTACTTGAGAAAATGCAGAGTATTGCTAATGCAGCCTCTTCCATGGTGACGCAATGGCAGAAGGAAAGGCTGCTCTGTCGGGTGAGGAAGAGTCAGTGGACGTCACTGACCGACGTCAAGATCAGCAGTCAGCAATGGCCTGACCTCCCGATGAAGCTAATCGAACCAACCTGGAGGTATCTGATCTCCTGAGGCGTGAGTCCAAAGATGCATGACGTCTCCCCAGTGGGCTTCCCCAGGACAGCTACGTAGGAGGACATTTTCGATGCACCCTTTTTTTGCTACCTCACTTGACTGAGGAGAGAAGAAAGCCCAGGAAAAATCTGAGTGTCTTGTTGTTGTTGCTCCGTTGTGCAGCTTTTATTAGTCAGAATCCTTCCAAAGCAGAGGAAGTCGTTCTTGAGAGAATCTTAACTCCTTTCTGGCGTCCTGAGGAGACTGGAGAGAAACACAGAGTATTATAAAGGTCGACGCCGCAGAAGAGAAGAGAAAGGAAAGGAGGTTAGAGCTCTTTCCTTCTCTACAAGCATGTGTTCTTCTTCCTCTTCTTGAAATCGACGATCAATGTGCGTGTGCGTGTGTGAGTGTGTGACAGACCCATCATTCTCTTCTGACAAGCCAGGGTCTTTCGTACAAGACTTGGTCTTGCTTCGAAAAGCAGCGTATTGCGGATACTGCATGCAGTGACGAACTTTCGCGGGGAAAATGGCTTTGCCATGATGCAAATGAAGCTTGCTGACTTTCTTTAGCCCCGGACCTTGCATACGCTCTTGCACGGGCCTGCGTTGCACACGTGTTGGTCGTATGAACTGCACAGGGTGACAGACGTGAATGTCTGACATTTTTCTTACAAACTCTCTGAATGGTGCGGAGAGCAAACTTTCAGGGGGTACCTGAAGCTGCAGCTGTCAAATGCATAACAGGCTTTTGTGAATCTCTTCGTCTAGTGTTTGATGATAGCGATATTAGGGGGCAACTACAAGGGTTCCTGGAAAGTCTGACGTTGATGTGCGTCACCCTGCATCGAATGTTTGCGTGCACAGGGGTGACCTCATCTGGAGAAGTGAAACGCATCGAGAGTAAGTATGCAGAACCCGTCGAGACGACATCATTGAGGCTCAAGGGGATCCCGCGTCGAGGCCTAAATGGATCATTTTTATATAAAAAAAGCATTACACGTCAACGGCTGGTTTTACATGCATCAAGCGATACAGGGTTGTGTGTAGGTTACAAGACCAGAAGTTCAACCCGTTAGGGTGCAGCTGCGTTGGGTGTCTCTGCCATTCGGCAGAAGTCAAGCGCGGACCTCAAGACCTCTTTCATGTGGTCCAAGTCATTCGCAGACGGCCTCGATCTCCATAAAGGCATTAGTTATCTCTCTTCGCCCTCAGTTACGCATTTCATTTTGTATGGCTCAGTTGCTCTTTTTCTTTAGCATTTTGGAGCAAAAGCATGACGTCTTTTTGAAGTTCTGCAACTTGCGCCCAATCCTTTTGGGTCTAAATGAGCTTCAATATTTCGATGACTGTGCAAAAGTCGTCCCGACAGACTGAGCATTATGTACAGCCAGGAAAAGTTAATAGACTTCAATCGAGACTCAGTGTTCTGTTGCATTTTTATATCGCTCCGATGTGGACTCTCCTGCTTTTTGATGGTTCTAAGTTTCTATCAATTCTCCTTACTTCTGATTCGCCACAATCTCGTATAAAATTGTCGGCAGCAAAGGATGCTCTGACGTTGAGGCACACTTTCTGGGCGTCAACGTAGAAATGGAGGAAAAGTCCTTTGAGGTTTCCAAGACCCAAGTCTCTATAGAAAACGCCTGAAATGAGCTGGAGAAGAAAATTGATTTCGTCTGCTCAATGAGACCGACCGAGACCCATTATTTCTAATCTCTTTCTCCCTGCTGTTTTCGTTAAAGCAGAGAGATGGGCGAGTTACCGGCCACACCCGGACTTCAGTGATGGTGTCGAACAAATGTGGGCCGCAGGCACGGGTCAGTAAGGCGCACGGCTCACGCGTAGGACGAGTGGGACTCCAGCACCGTGCACGATTCGAGCCACAGCAACCCCAAGTCAGATGTCGGTCTGGACGGTCGACTGTGGCCTTGTTACAGCAATGTGTGTGCATGTGAACTCCGTCCTGCTCTGAAACTCCTCAAGACTACTGTGGGTTTTTTTCATCAGGCTAAATCTTCTTGCTCTCTCCAAGAGTTAGAACAATCTACACACTGAAACCTCGGTTTACCAATTTAATCTGCTCCAAAAGTCGTAATATTCGTAGAGCCATATTGAATTTTGCCGTACGAAATGATGCATCCGAATGCACGCAAGCATTTTGGAGGGAACAAAAGCTTCGAACTCGAAGACACCGTGAACCTGGTCAACTTTGTGGATCAAATTTTGATACGAAACCGGATTATTTGTACAGAGGGATCAGCTTGAGCCGGGCTTCCACTGAAACATGAAAGTCTCTAAGATGTACGAGACCCAAATGATACCAATGTAGAGAGGGGCGTTATTGGACCAGTTACCGCTGTGCACCTCGACAGTAAGCGGTCCACAGGGTGTCCGAAAAGTCACAACGGTGACACCAAGGAAAATCACCGCCATTCAAAGTTGATACAAGCACACCGGGTGGACCAAAAGTGGCTTCACGCTACTGGAAGCTTATCGCTCAACCTGTGCAGGTAAACAACAGCGAAAAAGTGAAAAGTTGGTTTTCATGCACTTTTTAGGTGCACCAAAAGTTAGCTCTGGTGCGCCGTTCAACTGACATGCATGATACTGGTAAACTTTCCAAAAATACATCAAAAAAAATTTTGAATCTCCTTTTTTCTCCTTTGGCTCAGTCACACCATTGTCCCTCACAGCCTGGGTGAGAAGCTTCCACGTAGCTTCGGAAAGTTGCTTTTTTCCACCGTGTATTTCGTATCAATGTGTCCTTATGTAGGATCAGTGGTATTACGTATGTCGCATTGTGTACGTCCTACTCAGCCTGAGCCTTCAGCCTCCAGGTAAACCTCTTCCCGGTATAGCCCCTATACTCCACCATCTCGAGGATGCGCAGGAAACAGTTGTGGTCTTGGTGAACATAAATCAGCACTCAATCACTGCTCTGATGCAATGCTGCATCTCTGAGCATGGCACAACTTTTGGGACACCCTGTCCTGCGAACACAGGAAGTCTCAAACTCTCCCACTGATGAAAAAGCATGGGGATGGAACGCGCTCACAAAAGAAGACCCATTGGAATTTTGGATCTTCGAGATCGGCTCAATTCCATCCCGGTCGTACTGCATGCCTACACTGTAACCCTTACTCGAGAGCTACCCAGGTAGACCGGGCTCGAAAAAGTCAGGCTTCGAGCTTAAGGGGCTCACCAAAAGCCCATTAGGCTTTCGGGTTCAACCCGATTGCTTCCTTAGGGTACTCCAGACCCGTGGCTTTTCTCTTTAAGTGATGGGCACGATTTACCACGATGGCTTCTTAAGGGGCAGATGGGATTGGGAATCCAGAGTCTTCCATGGAAAAAAAGGAACGTGTGATCAACGTCAATGAGAGAGAGAGAACAAAAAGCCTTGCGAATTAGGGATGCAGCTGGGCTGCTTGTTGGAAAGAACAGGTTAAAGAAAGAAAGAAAATAAGGGAGTATAAACACAATCCGAGCTCCCGTGAGCCTGAGATTAACATCTCGTCCGTCAAGAGCTCTTTTTTTTTCTACCCTTGCGGGTGGAAGAAGAGGTCTGATATCGAAAAATTGACGTGATACGCGTTGACTGGCACATCCATCATTCAGGTGGATCTCCGAGAATGTCGATATTTAACAACTTCTCAGTACGAGACTTTCTGCGCATTCTTTTGCAGTATTTCGCTATATGATTCTTTTGCAGTATTTCGCTATATGAGCGAGCTGGGGCTCTGGCGCTTCGACCTGTCGGACTCTTCAAGCTTTGCGGGCGCCCTCGCCAACATCTTCGCGGCCAATGCAGGCCAGAGGACCTGCGGGGTCAAGTTCGAGGCCTCCGAGCTGATTGCCTCGAAGAAGAACTACACCAACAAGCTACTCTACTCGCTGAATGGCGGAAAGACGTAAGTTCGTTGTGCAAGAGCCCATTGTCAGCCATTTCGTCCTCAAATTGGCGCAGCTTTGTCTCCTTCCGCGAAGGCGCTCTGTGGTGGCGCACTTAAACATGCCGCAGTCACTGAAGGATGCAGATTTCCCCTCGGATCAGTACACTTCCACTGCTGTGCGTCCTACAAATGTGCAGTGGTACACTTTCAGTGGCTTCACGTTTGCCCTTCTATAACAGTACGTTAGGGCTTTCTTGTTGTTCATTCTGCCTCTTCTACTTTTTCCTCTCTCGATCTTCTTCCGTCTTTCTTGGAAAGCATCCAAGATCTTTGTGTGTTCGAAAAATCCCGGGAGCCTCGACGCACTCACATACACACACTGTGATTGCCACTTAAGCCTATGCTTAAAGAGGAGGGCATGAGATGTTTGACAAGTCACAGATTTCCTGCACTTTTTCTTTCTAGCTGGCTCGTTCATGAGAATCCTAACTCTGCGTTGTACTTGGTCTCAAACGACCTCACGCGCATCTCCCTCGACCTCAAGCCCGACTTCGTCGGCAACGTCTCCTTCAAGGTCACGCCGTTCGCAGTCAACTTGGACGGGAGTAAGCAAGAGGCGGCTGAGTCAACAAGGCTAGACATTCAGGTGAGCAAACAAGATTTTCCTCTTTTTGGCGCCCTCGTGTGTATGGGTTTCTAAAAGGCTTCAAGAAGCTGAGCTTTTCTTAACAGTGTAACCCTTCTTTTCTTTTATTTTTTTTTTAAATAATCAGATCGCTCCTGTGAACGACCCGCCCAGGCCGATCAGATCATCAATATCATCCCTTCCTTCCCTGATGGTTCCATATGACATCGTGAACGGAGGAAACGAGGGCTTCTACGCCAGGGATCTCGCACGTAAGAAGGCTCAATGTTGGCAGCATCTGTTCAGCAAGCTTTCTGCTGCTTCTTCTTTCTTTCCCCTCCCCTCTATGGTCCCTGACGACGTAGGCCAACATTTGTGTCACACAGGACAGATGGAACTGTCCCGTGGTATCATTGAACCCAAGCCTGGGATGCACCCACGCCCACTTGTCCATGCACCTCTGGCCACTGACGCACCTACTTGTAGATGTCCTCTCGGAGTCTGGAGCAGCGCAAGCACTTCCAGATCGCCTCGAATGACACTCATCATCGACGTTAAAGCGCCGGGCAAAAGCAGAAGTCCTTTGTTTTACTCTCTCCTTCTCTATGTCGGATTAGTGCACCTATAGGATAAGTTTTTGCCCTCCTCTTCTTAGCCGCAAGCTCTCTACTGCTGTGTGTGGACCTAGTCAGGAGTTGGACAATCTTTTCCCTTTTTTTGTCATTCATGCTTCTCTCTGCTTACCCACTCTGGCCTGGCTGTCACATCCAGTGTCCAGCAACGAGCCTTTTTTCGAAGACATGCGTGCAAAGGACATAGTTGCACTGTTCCTACAGCGGATTGAGTATGAAAGACAAGACATGCCACTCATGCAGCATCCACACGGGCAAAATCTGTCTTAACGCACCATTTGCAGTGCTGATGGCAGGCATTACTCAAGATTGTTCCTTGAGATGCTATGCACGCGCTACATCTGCAACTGCTTCTGCTAGATCGCTTCTATGAGGACGATCCGCCGCTGCCCAATGAGCGTCGCGCCGGCCTTGGCCTCGCAATCCTGTCCGCGCCCGGGTCTGAGCTGGGCCGCTGGCAGTTCAAGTCCGAAGGCCTGGGCGACGCATCCCAGTGGTACGACATGACTGATACGACGGAGTTCGGTGAGCCGCCATTCGTGATCCCCGCGATGATGCGGACCGACCAGACGCACCAGGGACCGCTGGCAGTCGAGCGAAACGTGGAGAAACTAGCGTGTGAATACGACGGCATGAGTGACAACAGCGACTTCTGGCGCGAGGTACGTACGCACGAATTTGTACGGGCGCCCAGTCTCTGGTTGACACGAAAAAAGTGACCTTTTTATCCTCCACGAAAAACTTTTCGCTTAAAGACCGCCTTGAGGATTGAGGGCGGGCGGCAGAGCAGTTTTCAACAAACTTTTCTGTCTGTTGTTGGCCTTTTCCCCTCGTGGCCTTTCCTTTTGGAGAGGCAAAGCCGAAAGAAATATGAACAAATCACTTCCAGTTGCTGGACACCCCACCTCCTATGTGAAACAGACTTGGCAAGTGCGGCACATGTTGTTCCGAACTAGGAGTATGAACTAGTGGATGCAGGATTGCATGACTGTTTCTCCCAGATTCGCCGGCGGGCGTGTCCCGAGACTGATGACCCGGAGAACATGGTCAAGACCACCGCTAGGAAGAAGGCTAGGAGGAAAACCGGACCGATACATGGAGGATCTCGAGTTTCTCAGGCTCTCGACAACCTTGATGAGGCCACCAATGAAGGGGTGAAGCCTAAGCTCAAGCGGAAGATGCTTACACATCCGCCGGCAACGCAGCTGGTGAGATCAACTTTAACAGTTGCTGTTAAAAGAACATCCACGAGCTTTTTCTGCTGTCATTTGCTTGAATGAATTCGCCTTTCAGGTGAACGCTCTACTGCTCGGACCGACGGCCCGAATTCGGTTTCACCCGTTTGATCCCAAGGCCGCTTGGGGCATCATGGATGCCATCCAGTTTACCAAGCTCTACTTCATGGCCTGGGACATGACGGACCTCAGGGAAGAGGGCGACGTCGTCCAGGTTGATCTACCATTCTGTCAGGTCAGTGCAGCCCGTGTAGCGCTACAGAGCATACGTCGGCAGCCCGTACTGATGGGTAGGTACAGCCAAGCACGGTAGAAACCCGTGCATTGGCTCCTCCAGCCTGACTTTCTACGGTCACAGGCACTGTCGTGCAGAGAGCTTGACGTACACGTACAACTTGTACACACAGCAGTGCATGCACGCGGTGTTCATGCATGCACTGCGGCCGTCAGTTCCAAGGGCGTGAGACAAGGGCCGTCAACCTTTCAGTCTGGCTCTTTCCAAGGTGAACAGGTTGTTTGACGTCGTAGTCAGAATAGCCTTTCTAGTCCCATGGGATGCCAGCGAGTGCGGGGAAAGTAATTTTGTTGGCGGGCGGCCTCTATCGTTCTACGTATCTCGCTCTCTCTCTACCTCTCTTGCGATTGTCCAAGTTAGAAGTGCATCGTTAAATGAGATCTCTTGGGAGGCTGGAGAGAAAATCGAGGTACCCGACTACAGCGAGCAGTTCTCATGTTGATAGAAAGTCGCCTTACAGGTCTGCAAGAGCAGCGGGAGCCTTTCCAGAGAGTTCTCGTCCTTCTACATCCCCAAATCAGACTGCGACGGCACTGCCGTGGTTATCGCCTCTTCTCAGAAGAAGCTGGACCAATGTGGCGTCTGTGGAGGAAATGATGCATGTATCGACTGCAATGGGACTCTCAACGGAGGTAAGGAGGGAGCATCAGCCTCACATGCATCATCAGCTTGCACATGTTGATCACTAACAAACAGGAAGAGTGACAGACTGCGGCGTGTGCCTGGAGGACGGCGAGACAGTGTCCTCGCTTCGTAACTGCGGCGGCACCTGCGGCGACGACTTCTACTTGAGAGAGGACGACGGAGAGTGCGTGGCTGCCACCAATGTCTCGCTTGCCGTCCGCCGGTTGCTACCAACCGTCGAGCCTCTACCTTGCGACGCTGTCTCGGACGAGTAAGGAGAACGGAGTTCGTTACGGTTACACTAATGGGAATAATTATCAATGCTCCTCTTGGGTTGACAGATGCAACAATTGCGTAGACGGCAAAATGGCCGAGGTTATCAAGATTAAGGACCAGTGCGGGATCTGCAGAGACGAAGCAGAGGTCGCAGCCATGACGTCAGATGAGATTTGGGGAGGTATAATCATGGCACTTTTTGGTGATCCCTACAGCAAATTGTCACAATGCAGCTTTGATGCTTAGGCTGTGACTCCTCCAAGATGCTGATGTCTCTCAGCATTCACATCTTCGACAAGTTGAGGAGCTCCAGGCTCACAGTGGACCTCAAAAAGCCCGGATTTCACCCGAGCAACATCACAAACGTTCTCTGCACTCTCCTGAGTATAGACACACCTGGGTTGAAGGTACAGTTTCTTTACCATGGTCTACTTTTAAGATTCGTGCTCTTTGTTACATTAACTCCCAGTTGGTTCTGCAAATGCCTATAGTGGAAGCACACCCTATACAATATATTTCCTTGAAGTTGGCAACTTTTCTTCGCAAATATCTAAATAGGCGCTTTTTTTGGAAAAAAAAGTGACAGAAATAAGCGAGTGCCAAGGCAATTTCGGGTACGATCTTTTGAGCAACAAACTGCTTAATGACATCCAAGTGTGATTTTAGATGGTGACGACAGTCCACGTAATGGCAAATCAGCACATCTTCCTGCGGAAAGTTCATTTGCTTTGGTGGAATGAAACATACATGCAAAATTTGCTCTGGAAAAGTTAAATACAACTTTAAAACCACCTATACGAAAAGTCAACCCAAGAAATTTTAGCCAGATTTTCTTTCGCAAAGATTTATCATGCCTTTAGGTGTGTGAAACACCCGGTGATCGCAGCAGTATATATTAAAAAATATATGTTCGAAAGAAAATGTTCACGTACAAAAGTTGCTATCGCCTTTAATAATTTGGGTCCCATTAAGTACCACGTTATGCAGCACGGAACCTACCTGCACTTTCTGTAGCTACATTGTTCAAACAGTATTGATTAAGTCCTGCTAGCACACGGTGAGACGTTTCTTTTTCTCATCAGGTGGACTCTGTATCAGCCAAGGTTCACCCTGGATACATTACGGCGTCGTTTGTCAACCCTTACTCAGCACTATACAGCCTGAACTGTTCGGTGGAGGCTTCCACGGAAGGGATCCGACGTAATTACACTTCAAAGGGTTCCTTGGCTGTTGTAGACTCCAGGACCATCCTGGTGGAGGAGATCGTGAAGAAGACAAATTCGGAGGACAACTCTATCGAGGTGAGTGTCTCACTTTGCCCAAAACCTCATTTCTACTTTTGAAGTGCACTAACCTTAATACGTAGACTTGTAACTCTACAATACGTAGACTTAAATGAAGCAAGAGGGCAAAGATAAGTAAAAACTCAGATATTTTAGTCCTTGAGGTTGTCATGCTTCGTCTACAGAGCCCAATTCATCCAAAGACGGCAATGTGCGAGCCACCTTGATTCCTTCTCTAGAGTGCCAGACACACTGTGGAGAAATACTTCTCTACTTTTCGACTCTCCATGTTGCAGATCAGCGTCCGCCTCTCTCACGCCTTGGTCGACTACGCCGTCAAAGGCCTCACTTGCTTCTGCCGCAAGTTTGGGTCGTTCAAGAGTCGTCCGATCCCCTCTGCCCGCCTGGACGACGACGACCCCACGCTTGTCAGGTGCGGAAAGTTACCATTCCAAAGAGGAGGAACATTTGAGTGTGGAGTCGTGCTCAAACCGGACAAAAAGGCCCTCAGGTATGGCGTTGGTGAAAGAATTGGAGCACCACGTAGCCTGTGATGTGGTTTGCTTCCCCCCTTACAGCATGCCTCAGTTGCCCGCTAAAACTGTAACGGTGACTGCGGCGAGTCCAAAAATCTTGGAAAGTCACTTCAAGGAAGGCAATATGATCGTCATCATATTCGACCGCGACGTAGAATCCAGCAGTGGCGACTGTACCGAGATATTCGATCAGGATACCATCCAAGTAATAGGTAAGTGTCTTTTTACACCTGAAGAATTTGGTCACCTGCTACTCTGAATTCATTTCGTTTCGCCAAACACGGAGGATTTCCTTCGCCTTGTTCAGGGTGTCGTCCTGCTTGATGAAACACAGTCTTATGTAGTCCTCGCCAATGGACTTGTTCGTCTCGCTGAAGAAGGCCGAGGAAGGAATTCCCAGCAGTTTATGACGCTGGCAGAGCCACTTGACGAAGCGGTAATCGGCATAAGTGTCGCCGTCATTTGAGCTGAGGTCGATCTCGGGCGCCAGTTTACTCCAGTCTGCCAAGATGAAATATCCTCCTTCGGGAACGACTGGATTGAAGCCAACCTCCCTGAGCATTTCGACGACGAAGTCTCGCTTCCGCTTCAGGTCGACGGAGATTGAGTTGAAGTAGCAGTCCGGGGAGTCCAGGCGACCAAGCTCGACCTCCAATGCCCTGGCCAGAGCCTCCTGGGTCGGAGTTGGACAGATGTAAATGGAGTTTTGGTGCACAACTCTACAATTGCGCAGGAGATGGTTGGGTCCGATGGCCCAGCCAAGTTTCCACCCGGTCACCGAGAAGCTCTTGCCAGCTGAGCCGATAGTGATTGTCCGCTCCCACATGTCTGGTAACGTCGCCATGCGGATCATCTGGCTCCCGTCAAAGACGATGTGCTCATAGACCTCGTCGGAGATGCACACCACGTTGTATTTCTGGCAGAGCTTTGCCACCATCTCCATCTCTATCCGAGTGAAGACTTTTCCAAGCGGATTATTGGGGTTGTTGAAAATCAGAGCCTTTGTCTTTTCGGTGAACAGCGATTCCAGCTCTTCTGGATTCAGCTTCCAATCAGATGAATGAGTCTCATCTTCACTCTTGACTGGCTTCAGTGCAATAAATTTCGGGATTCCTCCGGCCATCGTGACCATGGGCTCGTAACAGTCAAAGAAAGGCTCTATGATGATGACCTCATCTCCGGGGCACACCAGGCCCGTGATGGCCGTGAAAAGCGCGCCGTAGGCACCGACGGTCACGATGACCTCGTTATTGACGTCGAGGGGCACCTTGCGTTGAAGCCAACGGCTGTACAACTTTCCCAAGACGGTTAGAAGCCTTGGGTGGCCAAATCCGCGGGTGTACTGATTGATCAACGCCGACTCCTTGGCCACCTCGCTCAACAACTCTAGCACGTATGTGGGGACGAGGTCCTCCGGGAACCCCAGACCAAGGTTTAGAGGTTTTACGTCGCGATGGAGTTTCGCTATCTCCACCCAGACGTTTTTCTCCAGACCGACGAGGCGGGATGGAAGAGAGAACTTCTCCATTTTCCAGTTAGTGTAGGCACACAGACCCACAAACACCCAGGGTACATATCGCTCATCAGCAGACAGATTGTGCAGAACATGGTGGCCAGATCTTTTGTCAGTAAAAGTGCAATAACTTTTACGCAAAGTGCAACTTTTGTGCCAAAGAGGAAAAAGGTGCAAGCTTCAGCACAGGGGTCATTTTTCCATAAACACCACTGTATCTTTCCCTAGAACAATCTAAGACCGCAGGGAAAATGATAATTCCAAACCAGGAAATATTAACTTAATTTTGAAATTCCCTGGAAAACTCGCATTCCTGCGTCCTCAAGTCGAACGGGAAATCACTGCAGGATAGTGTGGGATTACTGTGCAGCTCATGCCCCAAAAATGCCAAACTTGCAGCCAAAGCGCCAGATCTGGTCACTGCGATGCAGAAGAAGCGAGCGAATGATGAAGATAACTGCAAACAAGCAACAGGCAGGCAGATTGTGACTTTTGCCTCTGTGCTATGCAACCTATTCAAGCATACTTATGCTTTTGCATACAGCAAATCTTGTCAGTAACCATGTCGTCTTTTTTGATGGTGCATGTGCAAATAATGCGAAGAGCTGCTCCAAACTTGTTTTAAACTTTATAAAGGACCCTTCACTTACAGTGGCATAGCTGATGTGAATGAAATCCAGATCTTCATATGACTTAGTATTGCAGGTCCCGAGTCAAACTAATACAGTTTTACGACTAGAAGTTGACAGGTATTCGAGGTCTTCGATACATTTCCTGTAAGACTCAATCCACATTTCTTTTCTAATTCCTAAAAAAGTGAACTCCCGTTAATACAGCATCGATCAATAAAGAAAGTCTTTTTCAAAGAGAAAAATTTATATAAAGGGATTTTTATTTCATAAGGTCCTCCGCTCTTTACAGCAGCATCTCTGCTTCATAGAGCAATTTAAATACGATTTAGACGTTGTCAATTTCAAAAGAAAACTGAGATTAACTTTAAAAGTGTGCTGTCTGTTATTCCCAATGACTTCAGCCCCAAAATATTGATTTGGCAAAGCTTACAAGTTCCAACGGGAAGTCCATATGTTTTTCAGTAATGATAAAATATTCAAGTTCTTTTGCAAAGAAAAAAGGTGTATTTTTCTCTCCTCGCGTGTCTTTTCTGAGCGCTCCGATTATTTGATCAAATTTCAACTGCCTGAAGCCGCTACAATAATAACCGGGCATCATTGTAGCTATTTAGTTGACTGAGAAAACAACCTTACTCATTTGTCAGGAGTTGAGCCTGAGGCTGCTGTTCCTCACTGACTTTGAGGCTCCCAAAGCATCACTTAAGCTCATCTTGTTCGCTACTTTGCCAAAGTTTCTAAGGCTTCCTAGTAAAAACGCCCGCAAAAACTTGATTTGGTACATAAGATCCCTTTTTTCCTCCGTGCAGGTGAGGAGTCTGAGTGTTTCGTACGTGCAAACCGACTTAAAGTGAGTCTCGGGGATGAGTACAGCTTGAGCGAAGGAGATGAGTCGATGACGCTGAGATTCCGCCAGTCCAATGGCATCGTGACCAAGGGATCGGAGTCCGAGATCAAGACAGGGGCCGTCGCCGTCGCCGTCGTTGGGGATAAGAAAGAATTTGGGGTAACTGCAGCTATGGGAGATGAAGAAGTTGGAAACTAATTTTTTTTTTACAATAGAACAAGCCCCACGTCTCCCTGGTCTGCAATAATTATCTCTGCTACGGGTCTCAGCTGCGACTCAAAGCAAAGTCTCTTCATCGGTTCGGTGTTCCTGGCGATCGGTTCCAGTGGAACGTCACCCTGGCAGGGCAGAGAGACTCCAGAGAAGAGAACATTGAGCCTATTGCTTCCGGAGAGTTCGTCATCGAGGGTCCGGGTGATGATGCTACGGAGCCCTCCGGAGGCAACCGCAGGAGCGGTAGGGGTAGAAAAGGGAAGAAAAATAAGGACAAACGCGGTGGTGGCAAATCCAAGGAACGGAAGAAGAGATCAAAGAGGAAGATCGCGTTCAACGTCGACACCCAGATGGTATCCGATGAGTTATGTACTTTCGTACAGTCGACGTAGTCCGACTGTTCTTCTTCGTAGCTTACTCCGGACACCGACTACGAGGTGCACGTGGTGGGTTTGACGGGGTCCGACGGCTCCACCGACGTCTTCACACAACAGTTCAAGATGGCCCCGGAGCAGCAGAGGTTGGTGGCCAACATCAAAGGTCCGACCGGTGCTGTCGCAGCTGACCGGAAGCTCCTGCTCACCGTGCGCTCCATCGATTGCATTAAGGAGAGACAGGACAACTTCTCGAGCAGGAAGGCTAAGAGGGAGACCAGATGGAAGAGACAGGCTGAGGAGGGTTTCACAGTGAGTATTCAAAGCTGGTCTTTTTTAACAATACGGTATGATTTGTTTTTTACAGTACTTCTGGAGCACCGACGGCCCAGTCTCGGTGGACTTGAGCTCGAAAAAAACCCATCAGTTGACCCTTGGCCCAGGGAGCCTCCAGGGAGGGACCCGATACCTCTTCGCAGTGCATCTTGTTCCCGCCATCGATGGCGGAGCCGACGTTATTGCCACGAAAGACATCGATCTTGCCTCGAAAGGAGTCTTGGCTGAGTTGCCCGCCCGAGAGATCTCTGTCGCGGTCAACAAGGCCCTCATACTGGACGGGGCGTTAGCCAGGGACAAAGACTTCAGACCTGGAGACCTCAAAGTACGAAAAGATATTGCTTTCTCAAATCCGTCAGACCAAGAAATTTCATGTAACACAGTACGACTGGAGCTGCGTGTACGAAAACAGCAAACCCTGCTACGTCCTCGGAGACCTCGAGCAGGGACTGCTGAAGGAGAGATTCTCCGATGAAATGAGCAATGTCCGACCAGTGATCCCACCAGACGTGCTGCAACCCGGCAAGTACGAGTTGAATTGCACCGAGTCGTCCGGTGTCTCTGCTCACCATTCAATGTTCGTTTGCAGCTACAACTTCACCCTCTGCGTCTACAAGGATGGCGATTCCTCGTGCAAGAGCCTGTTGGTCACAATGCGACAAGGAAAGGTCGTGACGTTCCAGCTAGCTGCCAGGGAAGTCGTCGTCGATCCCTCCCGGGAACTCATAATCAAAGGTAGAGATGTTTCCTAACATAAGTGCAGAAGTTAAATAAAGAACCTTTCAGCCCTGGTCGACAATCCTGCCGATGCTTGCGTGAGCTGGCAGACGGAGATCGCCGAAGGGCTAACGGACATCGACCTGGAGAAGTACACGAAATCCGCTGAACTTACGTGCTTCCCGCCGGACACCAATAAGCAGAAGGGGTTTCACTTGGTACAAAAGTTGTTTCATGACTTGCAAAAGGTCGACCGCTAATTTTCCTCTGCATCAATAATGAAGGTTTTGCCCGCCGGTGTTCTGGAACCCGGAGCCAAGTATGGATTTCGGATCAGTGGCACGAGTCCCAGAGGGTTCAGCTCTGCAGTCGTCGAAATCACCACGATGCTCATGCCCGAAGTGGGCACATGCGAGGTATGTACGTAAGTGTCGAACAACCAAGTCGCCCTAACCCGTGACGTGACTACCTCAAGGTTTCTCCGTTACACGACGGCATCGCCATGAACACCTCGTACACGCTCTCTTGCGACGGCTTCTCTCCTGTGTACGACGACGACCTGACTTACACCTTCCGCTTCGTCATCGACGGCAGAGGAAAAAGAGAGTTGTTCTTGGCGTCGGCCGAGGGTGGAAACGTTGTCGAGGTGAAGGACGTTTTGCTGCCTCCCGGAGTGGTTCGTCTCTCTGCCCAAGCTTGTAACAACTATGACTCCTGCGTCGAGGCGAAATTCGATAAGAAAGTGGCCGTCAATGTCGGCGCCGACTTGGATAACGACGCAATCAAGTGAGATTCATTCACGATTGTTACTCATTAAGCCGTGGCTGTTGCAACTTACTCTTATAATTCACTATGGTCGACTGTTACTCGCATGAGGAGAAGCGTGCTAATTTCTTTAATGACATTTCTCGTCGCTCCAGGAATTTTGGAATTTCCAGTGCGAATCTCCTCGCACGCAAGGAGCTCCTCTCTGCCCTGAGTCTCTCGCTCCGTCAGACAGCAACCGTGGCTGCCTTTCCCGAGTCCGAACTCTGGGCAAAAATGGGGCCTCCGTTGTGCACACTGTTCGGCAACATCTGTAACGATGTCCTGGACCTGTTGACGGCCAACATGAGTCATTCAGACTTTCCCACCGTCATTGAGGCCATGAATTTGTGCGTGAATTCTGAGTGCCACATCTTGAAAGCGTCGGAGGCCGGCGATACCGCCATGGCCGTCCTGAACTCCGCAAGAGCTGGCACCAACCAACGTCTGGCGGCCATTTTGACTCAAATGCAGGCTATCGCACGAGAGTCGCAAGGAACAGCAGGTAGACGATTTTCGTCCTTTCACAAGATCCTGTCCAGAGAAGTTGTGAACTGCTTCTTTCTCAGGTACTCAACCAGGAGAGTTCCGAGAGCCCAGAAACAAAAGATCTCCCCAAGATTACCTGAAAAAGAAGTTGTCTCACCTGAGAAATAGGATGAAGCGAGAGGAATTTGGCTCCTATCAAGGCCAAGGTCTCAATACCATCCTCCAGTTTGTCGTGAGCCTCTTCGACCTCTCTCAAGTAAGATTTGTTGCTATGAAGTGCTTCATGCACACGTGTGTTATGAACAATGTAAAACCTGATTGTTCTAGTTGGAGGCACTGCTGGACATCGCAATCCAAACGTTGAAAGACCTTGCCGAGGGGGAGCAACAGGAGGGGAAGAGGACGTTTTTGGACCAGGTGGATGAGACACTAAGAGGTAGGCATGATCAAGCTAACTTCGTCGGATGGATGGCATCATATCCAATATCTGATACCATAAGTCCTGTTTTCTTTGCAATTTGCCCAGGGGTTTGCGTTGGTACGACCGCCCAGAGCGAGCCCAAGCGTTTGTCTACTGACGCCATAAACATCACGGTCCGCAGGATGGCCTTCTTGGAGGACGCGGATCGCTCCGTTCAACTCGACTCGAACACCTACGTGAGTGCTTTGGATGACGTGAAGTCTCTTATGTGATCTGAAAGCACGCGAATTTCTCGTAGATTTCTCTGGGCAACTCCTTGCCTGAACGATACCGAGAATGGAACTGCAGCTCATTTGGGGATGTGGCTTGGGGAGACCTTATTTGCGATGGACTCTGCTTTTCTTGGAGTGTCTTGTCAGAAGACTATCTTTCGGGGACCTCTTCAAAGTATAAAGTCTTGTTTGCATTTTCATTGCTTGCTGGCTCACAAGTGATTCATGGTTACCCAGGTTCAAGCTGCGGGTGAACTCATCTGCTCTGGTGAGCCCCGTAATGAATATTGCCTTCCAACATCCCCTGTCTGGTGACCAGCTCACCACAGCCATGCAGGAGCGACCCCTGGAATCTCGGATCAGGATCATTTCCAAGGTGAAGAACAGTAAATACGTCATGGTGGTGACAGTGATGCAACTTCTGCTATTGCAGATCACTGAAATACCCCAAGGAGTTCGCATCGCAGAATACAGAAGGAAAAGAGCTGCGGCTGATGACCCTGTGTCTCTACGGGTAAGATTTGCAATGACATTGATGGCAACATTTTAGTCACAGGTGGTGCAGATTGTCTATGCAACATGTTATGTACAGTATGTCGAGAAAACGACGTCGGGTTTTAAGTTCTCTCTCTCTGCTAACAAGCACTGTATCTTCTGGCTATGTTGTGCAGGACATCTGATCACCTTTCCCGGATAGTTCTGCTGTACTATTTGGTGCCATTCTCGTCTGAGGTTTTGCAAAAAAAGGCTGTGGCTAATAAGAAAGTGGAGTTTGAAGAGATCTTGGAACCAGACGTCAATTCTTTGCCATACTGTTTTGTACGTATATTACCATACAGCTCACTGTATGTACGTGCTCTTGCAGTGCTTCTTGTGGTTGAATGCTGAAGAGGATTGGTCTGACGAGCCGTGCGACACAGAAGGGATCCACCTACACACAGACGGCAGCATGAGTGCCGAGTGCGCATGCGATAAGACCGGCTACGTTGGCGTATTTGTAGTGGGGTCTGGAGGATCTTTGCGTCGGATGGATAGGCGGATCTTTGAGAGGACGATGCGCTTTAAGTACGAGGAGAATGCCTTCTGTCAGAGGAGGAAGGATTGTGACTATCGTTTTGCTTGTGCAGGATCCACGAGGATTTCAACACCATCGTCACCGACATGGACTCGTTTAAACTGCACCTGCGTAAGCAGCTGGCCAACGAATACTTGAGTACGACCATACACAACATCGAGGATATGACTGTGGAACCGGGAAGCATCGTCGTCACCTTCCAGCTTGTTGGCTTCGACGATGATGAGGCGGCTGAGTTGGGCCAGGCGTATGATACGCTCGCTTCGCTCTTCGAAGAGGGACACGTTCGCCTGGTAATCACGTGTACACGCGGAAAAACATAAAAATCGGTGTTGATGAGAGAAGTGGATCTTTCCAGCTCGACGAATCTGGCCAAGAGATGACGATTCCTCCACAATGTGTTAAGTCCGAATGCGGCAAGTTGGTGACCGAGGACGACAAGGTGAGAGCTGCGTGCTTAGGGAATTTCGCATGATCATCTACGATACTGATCCTCTCCTTCTCAGTTGGTAACTTACATCTTGATCGGCGTCGCCTGCTTCGTCGTCGTTGCAATCATCACGTTCATCGCCATTGCCATTTGCGTAAAGACCAGGAAAAACAAAGCAAAGCTCTTCACACCACTCATGGTGAAAAAATTCAGCTAGTGTAAAGTATACCCTATCGTGATCAAATTGTTCTCTCCAGGGCTCTCGTTCAACAACCTCTGTAGTTCCGACGTACCGATCGGTCCAATTCGCGGATTCCCTCGAGGGCTCCAAGGCTACTCTGGCAAAGGCGAAATCCAAGTCCTCGTCCTCGTCCTCCGAGGTCTTTCTGCCGTCGCCAACAAACTACGATTCCATCACAAGGTGCAGTAGCGCGTCTATTCTACTGTTTCAAAGTTTTAAACGCTGCTTGAACAACTTGACAGAGGTCAATCCAGAGGAATGGTGAGGCTGGAAGAAGAGGACGAGGGAGGGGTGCCATTGGATCCTGCCACGTATCGAAAACCGAGCCGAGAGGAGCTGGAGCAGACAAGGCCCATTCCGGAGGACGTTGTGCGTACGAATCTGCAGACAATGTTGGGTTGAAAAGGGAGATAAAACTAATTTGTTCTGATATTCTCAGATTCGGCGTCATGAGGAGAGGCTGACCTTGCCCGGAACCCCCGAACACGACTACTGAAACACTGAACTTGATGTCAGTACGCCGTTCGACGGCATCTGCATCACACTGAGAGACCAATAAACACTCTTGAATTTTCTGATCCTAAATGCAACGAGCGTCTGGTTTATGTCTGTCCTCGTATAATGTGTGGACAACCTCTAGCTATTATTTTTTGTCAATGTTCCTAAAATTTTCCAAGCAGTTTCTATTCACTTCATTTCAGGTCTTTTTTAAGATTCGGCAAACCTTGATCACTTACATAGTTCAAGTACAACCATGACCCCATACAAAATAACTACCACATCAAGAGGTTGATGGAGACAAGCCAGCTGTGACAGGGTCATGACAGCACTTCAAGCAACAAAGGGATCAAGATAGAGATACCTCAGCTGGACAGGGCAGAAATTGGGCAACTGGGAGAACAACTAACACAGAAAGGGTTATGTAGGCAAAGAAAACTAAAAAAACCTGTAGGTTTTTCCTACTTTGGCCTGAACAAAAGATTAGGCTTTCATAGACAAAAATCTTTAAGGAAAAAAATCCAAAACAGGGCAAGGTATGTGTGCCACATTGCTAGTCTACCCTAGTGCCGCCCATGATGATCCTCTCCAGTCGCCTGTTGAAGCTCTTTGTATGGCATATCGCCCACTTCCTCCTGTCCAGTCAGATTCTTGGACTGCAAGAGACCGCCTTCACCGTCACGGGGACCCTGTACCTCTTCCATCAGGACAGCCCGCTAACCTCAATTTACGCAAAATCCCAACTTTCTAACTCCAGAGGCAGTCACGAAACCTTGCAAGGACTTTCCTCTCCGTTGGAGGACATATGAAGGTTTAAGCTTTCACTCATGCTGCAATAGTAAAAAGGTATATTGGTATTGATCAAAAACGGATCAAATTTACTTACAAGATCAAAGACCAAATCCACCCCTAACTTCCGGGCCAGATGTGCTACTGTACAGGGTCCGACTGAACTACATAGTGTGTCGATTGCAAATGCTTGTGAGCTTTGTGAGATTGCATGCATTAAAAATAGATCCTCATGAGCAGGCGATCGTAAAAAAATAACGTCATGTAAACAGAAAAAACTAACATTTCCCCACTTCGATGTCAACAAGATGAAAGACGCTAGAATCGCCTTGGAGACGGAGACGCAAACCATTTTCTGTGAGTAAAATAATGGAAAAAGTCCAGAAAGGCATCAAATTCAGATTCTAGGGAGCTTTAGCTGTAAAATGATGCATTGTAATAACAAAAAACAAGAATGACCAAAGTTACAACAAATTTACCACCAACGTCACTGCTTCAGCATTGCAGCAATGCTGGCAAAAGAAGTGACGCTGAAGACGACCATCGGCGATGAGCGCAATTTCTTCCATTGATTAAAGTGAATATCTCTAGGGTTTTTTTTTTCATTTTTAATAAACCAGAACAATATTAAGTTAAACAATTCTCTTTCTGCTCCTGGTAAAATGACGAAAATTGGATGTGAAATGACTGAGCTAAAGTTATCTGAAGTCGACACGCTAGTTCTGGTGGACCCTGTACGTCCACAAGTTCATCTGCATCACTTCACACCGCATAAATAAGTACTGCGGACGACTCTGCGACAAAGTATTCGTAGGTTACGTTCTCTATGTTATGTGTTTTGACGAAGGACTCTTTCGATCGAAGGTGAGTATTGGAAGTGCCTGAAAGGTCCACTGCATCATTCGAATAGGAAGAGGAACGCAGGACGAAAAACACTTCAATAATTTACCTACCCGATATCTTTTTCTTCCTTTGTCAGTAACCTTTTTGTGAGGAGATAGAATGTCTAACCTGACTTTTGCCGACTTCTTTCTACCGAATGAAGATGGGGACGAAAGTAGTGATTTTGCTAGCTATTACTATGATGATCACGCCCAATGGTTCAAGAGATTTTTCCCGGATTACCGAGACTCCGGATATTATGAGCAAGAAATCACGACTGACGACAACAATGACGACATCCAAGAAGTGCTGGGTCTGGAATTCCAAAACGACGACGCTGCTTGGATCATGGCATGCACATTTATCATCTTCACCATTCAGACGGGTATGGAGAGAATCCTGCTGGCGCGTGCATGACAGCATTAACCGTGCTGCTCCTGCTTAGGTTTTGGCCTCATGGAGTCCGGTATGTGCTCCATGAAGAACGAGGTCAACATCCTGATCAAGAACGTGGTCGACGTGGCTGTTGGGGGGATCACCTTCTGGGCCTTTGGCTATGGGATCGCCATGGGAGAAGGAAAGTGAGCTAAGTGAAACTGCATTTCCTATTGCCCACGTCATTGAAAATTGACCCCTAAGGTTTTCCACGCCGTTCTTTGGTGCCGATCACTTCTTCTTCTCCCCTGACGTCAACAAGGTGGGCACCGGAGAGAAGTACCTGAGATTCTTCCAGCAGGTGGCTTTGGTCTCCTCATCCACCACCATCACGTCGGGTGCCATGGCCGAGCGGTAACATACCTAATTTCACAATCTACATTGACACAACGTGCAAGAGAACTCGATCAACTCTTCAGTTGCAACTTTCATGCTTTCCTGATGTTCTGCGCGGCGAACGTGTTCATCTACTCCCTACCTGCCCACTGGATGTGGAGCAACAACGGTTGGCTGAGGCAGTTGGGAGCCGTCGATGTGGCAGGAAGTAGCGTTGTGCATGCTCTGGGAGGAGTCTCAGGTCAGAGTCTGGGTCCTGATCAGTGTCAAATTGCTCATAGAAGACACGTCATAAGCGATCAGGATCCTGTGCAGGAAGTCTTGAATGTTTGTTTTTTTCCTCTCATTTTGCATGGTGCAGGCCTCGTCGCATCCTACGTCCTCGGACCGAGGGTTGCAGTCCACAGGCAGCGAGAAAGGATCTTGCTGGGCAGCGCGCAAACATCTCTCATCGGGCTCTTCATGATTTGGTGGGCCTTTCTGGCCTTTAACTCGGCTAGGTGCGATCCACTTATAGAATAAGAGTTCCACAATGTCTTTGTGTCAGCATTTTCGGTGTGACCGGGCAGAAGTGGATGTTCAGCGCCAAGGCAACGGTGATTACAATGATCTCTTCGTTTGGCGGCGGGTGCGTCGGTCTTGCCATCTGCTACTTGTTCTACGGGGGGAAAATCAAAGTCAACTATATCATCAACTGCGTCTTTGCTTCACTCGTGTCAATCACAGGCGTGTAAGCTGAGATTTTTGCTGACCGACCAAGCTGTGAAAGGCCTTCTTTTCATCAGGCTCCAGCTGCCTCGTGGCCACTTGGGAGGCCTTCCTCATCGGTGTGGTCGGCGCTCTCTTCTGCTCTCTCTGCATGAACTTCCTCGAGCGGTCAGCGCTTATCGACGACCCGTGCGCCGTAAGCGCCGTCCACGGCGCAGGAGGAATCTGGGGAGCCCTCGCGGTCGGCATTTTCGGCGTCCCTGGAGACTGCTTGGCTGGCATGGAGCAAAGCGGGATCATAGACGGTGAATCTGCCAATGCACAGTGGTTTGCGCTTATTGTAGGGAGAGGGTAAAAATTTTGCTCCACATATGTGCATCGAATTTCCGATCAATGAATCGTACAATTCCAGTTGTGGCTCCCCTCCGGTAATGTCTTTTGGTCTGCCGGTGCATGAAAACGAAAGAAGGGGCCTTTTTGATCGAAGTCGAGTACTCC
>JAAUXU010076675.1_pt1 | contig 34795 bp, 20 predicted proteins | sample 7278151 | NCBI WGS metagenome assembly JAAUXU01 (sample SAMN14350113, study PRJNA611818) | marine sediment metagenome | isolation source: surface marine sediment (1.8m) | place: French Polynesia: Moorea | collected 2018-08 | reverse complement strand
CCCCCCCCCCCCCCCCCCCCCCCCCCCCCCCCCCCCCCCCCCCCAAGAAAAAGAAAAAAGGCTGGAGATTTAAGAAATCTCTTTCCCATTCGGCTTTGAAATGGTGGCATACTTGTGTATGCTGGGAGCAAAGAAGGCTTATCTCAATGAGAACGACGCAGTTTTCTTCTTTGGCGGGAACTCAAAAGAGAGGGAAATTCGGTCGCGCTGCCTGTCCGGGCCACTGGATAAGGGGGAAAAAGGTTACATTGTTTAAAATGGGACCACTGGAGGAGATTGTGTAGAGGTGAAGTGGGAATTCAATGGAAGAGCCAAGCTCCCACTCACCTATGCTCTTATGTTCTTGATCACAAGTTTTAGGTGGGCACAAACGAGCAAACTTCGTACTATTACCTAACAACTACAAGGAGTGCAATTAGTGAGAGAGAGGGAGAAACAGCAGAAAGGGGGAATAAGGGAGGGTGGGGGAAAGCGAGGGTGGCTCTCATTCTCGTTAATTCATCCTGCTGTTTGCCTCCCTCCTACGTACGTAACTTGCTCGTTCGTTGCATGTTGTTCGATGTTCATATGTGCCCCCCCCCCTTCCCCGCCTTCTCTCTCAGGAGGGTGTGTGTGTCATGCATGGGAGGGAGCACCAACAGCTTCGTCGTTTACTACCCGCCACCAGACGTCAGTTGTCCTGCTCCGGACTGTGCATATGAGTCTGCTGTCTTCCACCCCCACCCGCTTGCTTCATTATTATGCCTTATTACCGCCAGCTAACGTGATTGGGATATGACGCCCTATCAGTGCATGCGTGCACGCGCGCCGCCATGCACTCCACTTGCGTGTCTCAGACTTGCATTTGCGCCTCCTCCCTGGCCACTGCAGTCACGACATGTGCAGTCTCTCTTTCCTGTACAAGTCCTCTTGCTAAGTAGTGGCTCTAAATGCTAGCTGGCGGAGCAGAGAACTAAAATAGTGGAGGCCAATAAAGTTGCTGGAGTTTATTCACGCAAAGAAGTCGGTCCGATGAAAAATTGTTCAACTTCAGCGAAGCATTGAGTCAGGAGTGCCACGATGGCAATGATTGCACCCTCCACAACGTGCAAGCTGACTTGTATCAAGGAGGAAATGACTTTACACTGTATTTCCACCGCACCCCCTCGTAATTTCATACCAGAGGATTTACTTTTTAGCCAAAACAAGGGATAAACTAGGCGAGTGCTGAGTTATGTGGCGAGTTTGTTTGGGAGGGAGGTTACGAAAGTCAGCTAAATTAACTGAATGGAAGAGAAAGGGGGAGGCAAATGTGTAGAGGGGGCTCAACGGAGGCGCCACCAACACATGCGCGGCGAGTAAGTCACAATCGGGAAATTAATGTTTGCATTCTCTCCCAAAAGTAATGGTGTCACTGGCAAAAAAAAATCAATTCTATGTACTGGTATGGCGAATTTCCCCCTTCCCCCCCCCCCCCTCCAGCGGCTGTCTTAGACTGGGAGAGAAGAGTAGGATTAGGGTTGGAACCGAAAACAGCTCAAGATCTCATTCAGAACTGAATCCAGCCTCGGCTGCTTAAGACGCACTCTTCTTTAGCTGTGTATGTGTATGCAAATGCCATTATAAAGGAATAACGGAATCCAATTTTCCGACTTCGCATATTGCCCTCGGGCTCACAGACAGGGTCGAGAAACCTTGAATCTCAGCCATATGAGACATAACAGCCAATCTTTTATGCCAGGGCGCGTCTGAGAGAGTTTTAACTGAAGTCTTGATTGGGGAAAGCCCCCAGCGCAACAGAGAGTATCATTTCTTTCTTTCCTCGTCTTCCCTCATACCACGTACCGAGAGAGAGGGCGGCGGGTTTTATCCACGGGGCTCAAAATTCCATTTCCCATTTTCGCCCGTGCTTCTCTGCTTAAGCCCCTTCTATTCTTTCTCCTTCTTATTGTCATTTTTAGAGAAAAGCGCTCTGGCATTTCTTCGCTCGATCTTCTTCTCTACCGTTTTTCCTCCATTTCCTCAGGAGGAATTGTGCTCAGAAGATTTGATGATAACGGAAAAGAATGGTGCAGTAGAAGCATCAACTCTTCGAATCAGCTTTTTTTGGAGGGGGGAGAGGGGAGAAGCTAATCGACTTTCTGTCTCATTCCACTGGCAACTTGGAGAAAATGAGCAGCATCATAATGACTGACTTTTCAGGAAAAGGTTGCCTAGACAAATTTCCAAATCTCTTCTGTTCACGGCACGTGTTGTCGTACCAAGAGATCTCTACTCTGTCTCTCTCTCGTCATCCTTAACCTAACGAGCCTTTCACTTTGATTCACTCTGACGAATTTCCAGACTCCCCCTCGACTTTCTCTAAAGGCCATAAGCATAAGTAACAACCCCTTCCCTGCGTCGCTAGTCAATAAAACAGCCGTTACCCCCCCCCCCCTTTTTTGGAAGGGTTGTTTCATCCTCCGGAGTGAAAGCTGGAGAGAGTGCTTAAGATTCCGCCCGATCAGAGCCAAGAAGGCGCTGCTTGCTGATAGAAAGAATCAATCTGGCACGCTCATTTCATTCCCTACCCCAAGAAAATGGCTAAGCTGGGGAGGAGGGAGAGGGAAATTTCATGTTGGAGGGGACGTAGAAGAAGAGGAGAATCAGCGTCTGATGATGGTAGCAGAGAAAGTTAATTTGAGCCCTCTGAGCCCCAGCAACTGTTCTGCCAGATTTTTCACCCTTCGACAAGCCATTGTGCGCTGTTTCCCTAAGCAGGGATAAAAACGCTCCAAGCGAAAGACATTTAAAGGGAGGCAGCAACAATTCGGATTTGCCTGGTCTCCATCTCCAGCATCGCATGTTAAGCAATTTAGGATATACGCCAGACCAGCACAATGGCGTCATTCACAAATCTGGCTGTTTCATAACAAAAGAAACGCTGCCTCAACGTCTCTCTCCCGGTGTGCGTGAGTGCACCCAAAATGTGGGTCATTTGAGCTGCCCCAATCAATCAGGTGCTGTCTCCTTAACCACAAGAAACAATGCGACTTACAGAGTCTCTCTCTCCTTTGCCCTTTTCCTTCCCCCCGTGGCGAATCTCCCTCCCTCCGGGAGAAGCCGGGGCTGAATGACCTCATCCCACAACAAATGACAGGCTTACCTCGTGCCCTCCACCCTCCCTGGCCGTTAGCCCTTGTCAATCTCCTCTCTAAGTCCAGTCGTGCATGTCCTTGGCCACTAAATCCTCGTGGAGTCAAGTCATTCACATGCGTGGTGCAGGGGTGCAGGGGGAGGGAGGTGATCCCTCCCTCCCTCCCTCCCTCCCCACTCCTTACTCTTCCTCCTGAAGGCCTCCCCGGCTGCATAGATCCATATATGTGTACAAAGCATTTCCTTCCTTTGGACTGACTCTGGTTCTGTCCTTCTTTCAGCCTAATTGGACTCCCGCGAAGAAGGGACACAATAACGCAAAGCCTCCCTTAAATCCACCATGAAAGAAACTCCTGGTACAATAGTTATGTGTACGTACGTTATACGTGCATGCAAGTACACAGTACACACGGCAGTGGACAACATTCAGTACATAAGTGCCAGCTTGCCCGGCGTACAACTCTTCTTCCCTTTGCAGGAGTGAAAGCAGGCCAAAAGTTGCTTGAATTCTTCATACCGAAGTAGTTGATTCCCCCTCATACACGAAACACAGTACGAGCTGCCACCCCAAGGGTTTCGTCCAAGTTTCGAAGCACCGTGTTCCACCCCTCTTTTTTTTCAGATGATGGCAGCATTTTCCAATGGAAAACTTCTCCTTGCAATAAACTCTCCCTCAGAGTTCTCGGGACACTTGATATCTCCCGGATCCACCCTCACCGTTACCCTTGTTCTTCCGGCTTTCTCAGACTTTTTCACTTTTTCACTCCCCTTCTTTCTTTCAAACCTAAGCTGGGTACGTTTAGTCCCCAAGGCATTCTTAACCGGACGACGTCTTTAGCTCCGTCCTCTCCTCCGAGAAGGGAGTCAGACACTCCTGCTTGTACTCCCTGTATTTGGGACGACCAAATAAGGAGTTGCGATGCGACCAGGCGGAATGGTCTGTTGATCGCCGGGTGGAGAAGTCCTGCTATGTGCGCGCGGATCACGCTCCATTTGGAACAAAGTTCATTGACGTTGACGGAAAATTTCCTCCCTCTTCCCCACTCAAGTGTATAAGATCTGTGAAATGTGGAGAAACAAAAGGATCCGCAAGCAGACTTTGTTTCCGCGAATTTCTTGCAAGCACGACTCACGACGCACTTCTCCTGCTGAGTGCCAATTTCTCTTGCTCATGAGCATGCACAGATGACACTGTCGGCACTGTACGAATTACCTCACCTAGGCAGCAAAGGGTTAAATTAGGGAGAAAAGAGTTATGGCGCGTGCTGACAGTTGTTTGTGTCCCGGACTCCACCAGGAAGTACGTAGGTAGGAAGCTTTCATTCAGACACAGCACTCCCCTAGGACCTCTCATGGGCCCATCAGGGGATCCTCTCACCCTCACGCAGAAACCACCCCTCTTCACAAGGTACCACTGCAAGGGAGGCTGACGTTGGTCCACAGGGGTGAAACTACTCGCGTGTGCTCATCACCACTGATGCCCCACATGCTAAGTTTAGCTTGACGAACTGTCTGGCAATCTGACTGGGGAGAAAAATGGTCGGGTTCAGTTACCGTAAAACACAAAATGACTCATGGATCCAACTGTTGACGACAATTTCAGCCCGTCGAACTCTGTTCCTTCTTTGTTCCCTTGACTGATGATGATGATGGGCTGACGGAAGGGGGTCCAAATTGAAAAATGCCTCGGACGAGAGATGCATACCAATGTTGAGACAGACAGAGAAAGACGACAGCGGAGAAAAAAATGAGAAAGAAGGTGGCAGGGAGAGCATACAGAGCGGGGCGAGGGCGCGAAAAGTTGCATTTAGGGAAAGAATAGGATAAATCGGTCCCCCAACAGCCCCGGAGACAAAAGAGTGAATGAGCATCGCACGCACATGAGGAAGAGCAGCAGGTACTACCACGACCATCTGACGACTTCCCTGGTGCCACACATGTAGGTAGTGCGAATGGGGAAGAGGAAATCGACCAGGGGACCAAGCAGGGGGAAAAAGGGGGGGGGGAATAGTTTGAGGAGGAGAAGGGGTCTTTCTTCTGCCTCCACGTGAAGTCGACTGATGGGAATGCATGCAACCGGAAGACAGAGGAGAGGAAAAGTCCCACAGGAGGAGTATGAAAGACGTGACGAAGAAGATGCTGCTTTTTTTCTCCCACACTGCAAAAGCAAAACGATCTCTGCGTATCGTGCCCGCCAGTCACACTTTATGGGAAATCTCTCGCCCCGAAACAGCTGCGGTGGCGTTTAATGTCCATTGCCGGGTAAAAGAGCTTAATGGACTTTCTCCTCCCTTCCCCCCTTTCAAGTTCGTATATTGGGCCAGGGAAGGCTTTATGCATGGAGTGCGTGATATTGCATATGTGGTAGTTTTTGTTGAAATGAATATTGAATAGTTGAGAAGGCATGTAATGTCCAGCCCTAGGCAACTTTTCACACTGGGAGCTGCTTTCTAATGTCCAATAACGCTTGCTCCGCGGAGACCTCTTCTCCTTTCATGTTGATAGCAGCCGTTGTCACAGCACGTGAGATATTAGCTCCTAAAAGGTAAAAAATTTGTGCAATTACTCATTGAGGAGGATAATGAAAGAGCAGTTTAGCAGTCTTTTCATTCACCGTTAAACTTCGTGTTTAATCGTCAGCAACGACGGCACGAGCTGCCACCAAGCACCAGCGGGGGCTGACCGACCCCGGAAAAAATTGTGAGAGCAGCGTTCCCATTTCCAGAGAGTTATTTGCCATTTCGTGTCGAAATGAGCCGCTGCTTCTGCGTCATCGCCAGACGCAAAAATATTTGCCCGGCACTTGCTGCTCTTACTTTTTCTTCTTATTTCTTCTGTGTTTGCGGTCCCTGGAGGTCGTTACTTTTGTTCTTTTCGTTATACCGTTGCGGAGAAGCGCCTAGAAGTAGAACGCGACGAATACAGTATTGCAGCAAACAGAAGGCCTTATGCCCCCCTCTGCTTCCGGGCACTTCCGTCCTTCTCGCCGAGACAGACCAGATTGAACACTCGAGCGAACTTGGCCATGAACAGCCATGAGCATAAGCACACACGTTCTACATCTGTTGAGCGCCTGGATTCATGGGACACAGGCGAATCTCATGCCACGCAATGCAGAAGTCGGCCCCTGAAGACGCTTCACAGGTGTTACACAGCATCGCCAGGGCACAGGTGGAGGACATTTTCATCCCCACGGTGAACCTGCCGATGTCTGGACGAGGTCGTTGCTGTAGCGAAAGAACAGACGTTTTCCAATTAATGGCCTTGGGGCATTTAGAGAAGACGGATGATCTTAGTAATATTTGCTTGGGCCTTTTTTGTTGGCCTCTTTCCGCAATGTTTTGTCTGTTTAGGTTGGTACTGCCGATGATGCATCAACAAAAGAAGGAGGACCAAGAAAGAAGCTTGTCAGATAAGACTAGCAGCGGCGCTCGTCAAGATTACGCATTGCATGTCACTTGGAAAAAAGGAAGTGCTGCTTCAGTAAGTGTTAACCCATGGACTGACTGTGTATCAACTGCTTTGTCCATGGAAGCCGCAGCAGTACGTGTATGCAACATGTACGTATCACTATGATGTCTGAGCTGCGACCAATCAGGCCGAAATGCTGGCAGCACCACAATGTTGGCCCTGCTAGTAATACGTATACCCAGTGTCATGCCCCGGGGTGCAGAGAACGAAACCTTTGGCAGGATACGTTTCCAGCGACTGGATCAATCAAAAAGCGTCTGAGCCTCCACTTTGTCACCACAAAGGACTGCGTTATTATTTTCATGTAGGAGCCCGGGAAGGAAACAAGTAGTGGCACGACTGTATTTGTACCGGTGTGAGTACCTACAGGGCAGTGGGTACTTTATTGTCGTTTTGGCTGGAGGTGAATTACACCGCAAGTAGCAGGGAATCAGCTACCTATACTGCACGAGTCTCAATTATTTCTCCTTCTTTCCTCGGGCTAGATCACGCAAGAGCTCTTTCTGTGTTCAGAACATGGTGTTTTTTGCTGCTGCCTTGGACTGGAATCAGAGAAACACCCCTCCCATCCACTTTTCAGAACAATCAAACGAAATCCCATGCATGCTTGGCTGCTGACAAGAAGCTTATAATACCATTCTCCCCCTCCTCTGGAATAGAATTAGGCGAACACTGTGAAGCATGAAAAATCCCACTCAAAGACAAGGCTCGAGAGAAGAAAACTTCTTTGGAATTTTTGCAATCTCTTTCGCTGCTTATGCGTTGGTTGTAGTTATTTTTTTCTTCTTCTCTCCTTTCAGAAGTTATCCTAAGTTGTGAGCGTGTCAAAGTCCTGAACCACACGCCCCCCGTCAGCCCGTAACCTTCCTAATCCTCCTCTCTCTGCTGGCTTTTTGTTATCTGACCAGTAACACGACTCTCTCAAGTAAGCTAAGAGCACAGAAGAGGTCTTTTTTTCCACTGAATCAGTGGCAGATTTGGCGATGTCTGCTCTTTCTTCCTGCTTACATTTTTTTTTTGCCAGCCCAAAAATCGTCGCCTACGTATCTCATTCTGAGCTAAAGAGTGACACGACCGCCCTAATTTGGTGGTCCCCTCGATGGCAGCCATTTGATCGCTCCTCTCCTTCCAACGGCTGCTACTCAATTATCTTTTGAATGCCTTGGAATGCGACTGCCGACTGCTCGGTATTCTCACGCGATGCCCAAGAAGCCACTGCTACTGTGATGTGCGGACAGCATACCAAGAACCAAAGAGAATAATGATCTTTTCCTCCCCAAAATAACGCGAGCTAACATAAGGAGTGCGATTACTGTGGCAAAACCACAGACAGCATCGTATTGATGCAAGTGTTAATGCCCTCATCCGACGCACGAGCAGTTTCGCTGCCCACTGGCACTAAGCCCGTGCACGTACGTACGGTACAGGCTTATTGAGCACCAGGGCTCGTTTTACTCCATTGTGCGCATTGCATTGTGTGAGTAGCTTGATGTCTCTCCGTTATCACCAAACATCATCTGCGCCACTCCTTTCTGTGACACTGCTCGTACTACCCACGTAGCAGCGCCAATACCCATTCGTGTCTGCTTAGTTACAATATACAAGCCACTTGAGCCCATTATGATTCAATATCTGTCACGCTGGTCCAAAGCAGAGACGCCGTCCAAATCCTACTCTAGTTAGCCATCTCAGAGTGCCACTGCAACTACTGCCAAAGTGCGGCAATTCGATCCTTGTGCTTTTGTTATACGGACGTAGTCCAGACAAGGGGAGACAGAAAAAGAACTGACGCGAAAAAAGGGATCCAATCAGCCCCCCTAGGGCGGTTTGAGAGAAGGTTTCAGCTTTCATCTATGAACTGCGAATCTGCCCTTTGAGAATATCCGTTAAGTCCAATCAAGAGCGAACTATAATGAAGTTGTACTGGAGATATTGCAAATATGATGTCAGAAAACGTTTGATGGAAAAAAAAGCTTCATACACTTAAGTAATGTACTGGATCCTTCATTGTCGTGCTAAGTTTGGTTCCCTTCTGCTGGTCCCGACGCTAGACAGAGCAGCACTAGTCTGGCTGTCTGATGTGATGAGTGTCCCTTGATAGCACTTTATTCATCTCATGATCATGAAATAACAATTTCCATAAGCGTCCCACTTTATTCTCTGTCACTGTCAGGCGTCTGTACATCTTTGCTTCGTCCCCCGCCCCTCCCCCAAAAAAGACACGTATCCCTAGTACAGTTTTGTCCTCAAGCAATGTGAGCATTGGAAAGCACAGTGAGAAAATACAGCAACAGTGCAGACACCTCTGCTGTTGCACGACATGCTGAACACCATGAGATGACGCCCCTGCTACAAGGTAGGGTACAGAATATTACTCGAGTCGAACTGCCAGCGTGGCAGAATGCACCAGTCACTGAGGCCCAGTTCAGTTGGCACGCGAGCGAGCTCCTGGCACACAATCCTTGCCTTCTCCTTGCACAAGTCCTCGCCGCTGATTGTAAAAGAGCACTTCTTAGGGCGGGCAGCGCCCAGGTCGCCCAACTTTTACTACAGCGGCGGCCCCCCTCAGAATGGGCTACCGACCTCGACCAAAAAGTAAATGTTGACATGCCCGGCAAAAAAGGTCTCCCTATGCAAAGTTTGCAGCCAATAGGAGGAGTTTGCGGAGGCATAGCTTTATTATGTATAGACCCTCTACTTCGTCCATGTGCACGTTCGGTCGTACACACAGTAAAAGCTCGCGTTCAGCTGCCATCTTTTCTACTGTTGAGAGTTCTGTAGACATGGACAGCGTTCAGTAACAGACTGAGGAAAAGTTTTCCGAGAGAATAAGCATTCATTCCACGTCGTGATCTGAAAAGAGAAGTCCTCAAATTGCAGACTGCATAAATTGATCTGACGTACACGCGCCCATTACTACAAAATGAGAGAAAGGAACAGGGCGACTCCTCTCCAAAATCGCTGGCTCGAGACGATTTTTGGTCACATATTAGAAAGCTCAAAACTTGGTACGTTCCTGTGTCCCCCTCGCAGTTGTCGTGATTCCCGCTTCTAATGCGGGTGCAACCGGTCGGAAAATTAAATGCCCTCCTCTTTGTGCGATATCAAAGGGGGTGAAGTAAGAAAGAAGAGTTAACACGGGCAGTCCGAGAAATGCGTTACAGACTATTTGGGGGAGAGACAGCTGATTGCGCAAGTTGAGTGCTCTGCATTGCCAGCGAGCTCTGCGTGTTCACACAGTCAGAGGTCGACGTAGTGACACGTATTTCCTGCCAGTGCCACGCGAAAATTGTTTGCATTAAATACGTACTCAGAGGTTTATTTTCATGACAGCGTTCAATTATTCATGTTTTGGGCTACGGAAAGCACGCATCAACAAGCTCGGTTCAAATAGCAGATTAGGTAGAACGTGCGGACCGCCATTACGCACATGGGCAGGGATCGGATTATACGTGGGTAGTCTAAGGTACTGAGCCTGTGCAGCACCAGCTCCGGCTCCCTCGGCATAAATTAATTCTCGCCTGGTTAAAGTCGGATCCGGTGACTCGCAGCACGTGGTTTCATGTGAATGTCACTACTGAGCCAAGATCACCCTCGGAGTATAAACTGAGACATCGTCTCCTCAGGCAGACAAATAGCATCGATGGAAAGCAATCAGAAAACAATATCGCTTTCTCTCCCATCCATTCTTCGTCGGTGAGGCTGCAACAACGGAGAAAAATCCCCAGACAACCCCCTGAGACATGGGGGAAGGAAGCAATCTAGCAGTTGAAGAAACTCATTCGCTCAGCCGCAGATCATCATAATGTTGTGCTATTATTTAGCTTCGCACGAGCGAAGAAGGATCTCATTCAACCCCTCCCCCACTAGAACCATCCCCATCTAATACGTGTTCTGTGGGTAAAAGAGCACAAGTATTGCTCCCAACACAATTTCGGAGAGGAGACGTCTGTCTAACCTTTCAGCTGTTTCACCACACTCAGACTTTTGTGTACCCGACAGCAAACACGTATCTGATTAGACATGAACGGAAATGATGGGCTTCACATGGGTCTCGCCCAAAAATGTGTTTTTCGATAAAAAAAAAATGGACTTGCTGCCTTTTCGGTTGTACTGCTACTTACATTTACAGACGAGTACAGTCTGGCTGGGTGCCTGATAGATATTGCGTCTAAATCCCCAGATCTTTACTAACCGTACTGGAGAATGGGAGGGGGGGGGGGGTTGAAGAAAAGCAATAGGGTGGTATGTTTGTCGGGAATGAGATGGAGCAAGATCTTTGCTAAGAGAATCCCCTAAAATTGTGTGTTCTTCCCAGCCCGGTTCCTGTAATGGTCAATTATACTGAGGCAAGGCTGAGGAACTACTTACTGCTAAATAGCACAGCACTCAATTCAGTGGTGCTGTGGGTACTGTTGGTAGCACAGTGGTTTCATAACAAGTGAAAGCTCCCCTTTCATTTTTTCTTTTGTCCTACAGCTAGAATTGGCCATTAGTTGCATCTGTCCTGCCTTCCTCTTGTCTCCCTGATCACAGCTCGCTTGTAGCGTGTGCACAGTTCATCGCACCAAAACCGCGAACATTACCACTACACTACATGTGATGTCTGGATGAAAAAGAGAGAAGAGGGGGGGGGATAATATGCTTTTTTTGCACACGCACACATGGCAGGACGATTCTGCATTGTGATTCAAATGTGCGAGCATGAGCTCGCTCCACGCTCTGCAGTCAGGCATTTCACGGTCACGTGAATGAGTTACGCGATCATATCAGGCGGTTTTGTTGGCACTGTGTACGCACGCACGCACGCACGCACGCACTGCCCCGTGCACAATACAGGTATAGCACGCAGCACAGCAAACATTTGAGATTGGATATGCCCTTCCCCATGCATGCAAGATCATATTTACTACAGGAAAACGGACAAAAACCACAATCGATATCATCGTTTCGGAAATAGACTAAGGTTTGGGCGTCAACCCTGGCCCTACGCATTCAGAGCGCAGGCAAATCCGTAGGTACGTGAAAGCGATTTCCCAAGGTCTCCTGCCATGGTGACAGATGCAAGCAGTCCCATCATCATGACGACGGCGGCGCTCTCCAGAGTGTGAACATCGCATTGTCCCGCGTGTCACTTGCAGCACGCGATCACGCCCATTATGACTGTACGAACGCACGCGTGGACGCGTGCGAGCTCATTTACTGACGCTAAATGGAGAAGACGTCGTTTCGTTCCGATTCACTTGCTGGTGTGCTACTAAACGTCCTCATATTTTGCCTCATTCAGTAACCCGCGTAATGCACATGTCCGCTCAGTGCCGGCGTTCTGTTTTGGTATTTTTCCGACCATGTTTGCCCACATGTCTGTCTGCAAATGGTGTGCGGGGCGGAGAGAGAGATCTGGCGGTTTGCGATCTCCGTCCTTTTCGATCATTGGGTATAGACCTAAAGGCAGAGTGATATTGTGTAGTCCATTTGATGTTCTTTTTTTTTTCTCTATCTCTTCCCCGAGTGCGTCCGTCTGTGTGCACTGACTGCTACTAGCACTATGTCTCGTCGTATCTACGTACGTGTATGTGTCTGTTCTTAGATTTATGGGACAGGACGAGACTGCGACCAAAAATGGGGGAACTAAAGAGCAGGCTTTTAGGGCGTTTGTCAGCAAAATATCAGCGGGATTCACCTCTAATGAAAAGAAACTATCTGGAGCTGCTGACACAGTGCACGCACGGGCGGCACCCCCATACATACGTAGTATTATAGGCGTGAGTGTCATCCACCGGCCTGAAAGACCGTCACTTATGCGGCATAACTAAGGAGACTTTGGTACTGAGCTCTTGTTCACCCGTGAGACATCAGAACAATTGCCTCCATGGGCAGGCAGGCGTCAATTCGTAGAAACCATCAGGTGCTTCGTGGACTCCATCCACGTGCTTTCAACTCCGTTAGTCATCAAACCTTGCCCTTTTCACCACACCATTATCGTCATGCCACCCAACCTGTCCCATCCATATTTCACTCCAACCGTTTTGGCAAGTACAACTAGCGTACTACGAAGCATTAGATTAGAATACAATGTGACTAAGGGCATCTGAAGAAGGCTGAGGTCCAAAAAAGGCGGAGATAAAAATCACCCACCCAGACGTACACGTACATGAATAAGTTAAGGAGGAATGGGGAAAGAAGAGCTGTGATTTACTGCTCAGGAATGTCGTCACAGTCAGAGAAAAAGCGTCCTAAAGCCGAGAGCATCCCCTACATATATTATGCCCTGTATTTCTCACAAAGTATCACCGAAAGTACTTGAGCCCAATGCGTCTTGCAGAAAACGAGACGCGATTTGTAGGAAAAATGAGGCACGGAGTGCTTAGCAAAATTACACTCAAGACACAGGATGAAGAGAGAGAAATGTCAGGCTGGCGGTTGCCAAGAAAATATGCTCGGAATGGGGGAGGTGGTGGAAAACAGGAGAGTGGGCGACAGCCGCAAATCTCCTCGCCTCCCCCAAAAAATAGCAGTGCTGCATCTTCAAAGCGTTTCCCCAGAATTAAGATGTAAACTGGAAGAGACAGGTAGCTCGGGGCGCCGCCGCCCATATTTTACGTGCAAGTCGTTGCCACGATACGCGTAAATCTTTGCTCAATTAAGCCTCCCTCCTATAACCAAGGCACGCGTCCAGGACGTTGGGTGGACTTCAAACGAACTTTGGTGGTAGCTCATTCATGCAGACACAGAGATCAAAGAGAAGCAGAGGAAGGAAAAAAAAAGAAGCCTACTCAACAGCGATTGATGACACGTGCACAGTGACGAGACAACTTTATCATCCTTGGAACATCGCTTTTGGAGGGATGGAGCAGCACGATTCATTTCCTTCTTCAGCGATGATTTTCGCTTAACGGCCAAAACGGTCCTGTGACAAAAACAGCCTACTTTGCCTAATTGAAGCTCGTGATTTGTACTTTGCCAGACGCCTGCCACAACTGATTGTGCTGAAGGTGCGTTTGGACTGGGGATGAAGTCAGTGTGACTGGGAAGGACCAGAGTCCGTCTCTCTCGAGGACCACACTGGACGGACGTGTGCCCAGATGCAAGTGCAAGCGGGACCTCAGAGAAATGATGGGCAGACCAGAGCACAACATAATGCGTGTTGCAGCATCGCCATCAACCGCACAAACAACTCCCCTCCCTTCGCCTTCCCCCACGCCATCGCTTTTTCTCCTCCCCTGCCATTGTCAGAAGACCAGCAATGACAAAGAGAAGTGTAGGCCCCCCCCCCTAATAATGGGGGAGGAGGTCAGAAATTCACAAAGTCATGCAACGACATATTACTCATCCCTCCCTTAGCAGCCACAAGCTCATTTCCTTACATGGGCGGCGTCGTGCAGGTGGAGGAGGCGGTGGGTGACAAATTTGCCCAGAAGAATATGCACAGCGCAAGCCACAGTGCTCGTTTAGGTACATAAGAATTTTCAATTAATATGCGGCGATCTCCCAATCTTAAACCTGCATCTGGCGGGACGTTTGGTGTCCTGGACAGGTCGAATCACTTAAGGTAGGAGTGTCTCGATCCCAAGTCTCTTTCCATTCTCCCAAATAGACTCTCTTCATCTTGATTGGGCTTTATGATTCTCCTCTATCCGTATGCCGCCACGTCGCTCCGTGAGGCGATTGCCATTGTGGCGCAAGTGGCGTGGAGGTTTTGCCGCCCTAGACACTGCAGACTATTCGCTAACATTGTCCAACCCCCCCCCCCCCCCCACACACACACACACAACATTGACGCTGGCACTGCCGGTGAGCAGTGCAGTGAAATATCAATTTAACACTGCCCCAATTGGTGTGTGTAAAAGCACTTGGGAATGTTTGCACCACAAAAGTTAAAGTTGCCGAATTAGTTGACGGTGTTCAAAAGTTGACTTAGGAAAGTAGCAACATGCTGGAGTTAAATGCAAATTTGCCGGCGTTTCTAGCTGAGCAATAATATAGTCGGCTTAGTGGAAGCCGCTTACCTACAGAGATGATGTGCAAAAATCTGCTCTGTCGATGCTCCAGTGCTATTCAACTTGGATGTTAAGGCTCGGCAACAACGATGATTCCTATTGTTAGACAAAGAGCTTTTTCCACGTGCTGTTGGTACTTTTTTCCTTGCTTTGAATGATGAATAAAGGCTTCGATTATGACTGTCTGTCCAACTTTTTTTTACCAGTGTAGAACGGTGAAGAACGGAGAATGAAAGATTTGGGATCCACAGCTTGCTGTGGTTTTTTGGCAATACGAGGCCCAGACCAAACGTGTTAGGTCCACACGTTCATGGAACTTTTACGATCGTCTGAGCCTTGACAGCAATTGAGTTACTGTCGGACGGTCTAAGAAAAGTCTCACCCTTTTTTTATCACTTGTTAGGCACACATACATGTACTGAATGCCATGACGGAGATTTGGGGGGGGGGGACTATCCTAATGAAATAAATCTCCTTCAAAGCCTGAAGGACCTTTGTGGGCTATGACTTTTGATGTTGCCGGTGCCTTTGGGCTGCTGACAGAATATGCGGGTGAATGCTTTTGTCATTTTTACGCCTCCACGACATACGTGTGTATAAAGTCCACGTTCCGAACCACCCGCTAGCTCGTTTAAGAATTCCTTCAGAAACTATGCACAGACTCTTAGGGACAATGAAATTGTGCGCCTACTCAGAGCGCACGACGAACTGGACTGCGTACGTGCATGGCCTGTAACATGTTTTGTCCACCCTTGTTTTCTTCTGCCGAGTATTTTGTGTCAAAACTTTGCCAGCTTCATCACCAAGCACACTGGAAGAAGAAGTGACGTTAAGCAACAGCACTGAGGGTGGAGTGGGGTGGGGGAGAAGGAACAGTAGAGGGGGTTTTGCATTATCAAGCTAATGTGATTGGCATGCTGTATACACGCGATTGGTTAGTGTGTACTCAGTGTACGCACGCACGCACGCCCGGAGCTGTTCGGCCGGCCATTTCAACTGCATTCAGTCGACGTAAATCACATCCTTAGGCCAGATTTTCTTACGATATTGGCTCCCTTCTTCCCCTCTAATCCTAGATGTGTACTTGCTTTCCAGAGATCGACTGGAGCTTTCTCCATGTTCGTCCAAAGAAGCCAAACTGTTTTTTCTTCTCCCTTCCGTGATGTACCGAACCTCCTCCTCCCCCCCTTCCCCGTACACTATTAGGAGGGCTTTTAACAACGTCGGAAATGGGGTAAAAAATATCGCCACTTTGCACAGCCACTCCTTACATTGAAACAACACATAAAATCGGTCGCCAACTTTTATGGCCCTGGTACAGCTTGCAGACTCGCATAACTTTTAATTTGGCTGTTGTTGAGTACACTGTGCACTCCCCCCCCCTTACAACTTCTTCCAGCACTCTCCTTTGGAGGCATTTCCTCATGAGGGATGACTTCAGACTTCCAAGTCTCTCTAGCTCAAGACAGCGCATGCTGAGGCGAGATCTTTTGTTCACTGGGGGTGACTCGAGGAGGGTGTTTTTCGCTGGTTTGACTGCACGTCTTGTGAGTGTTGAACTGCTGTTGCGGAGTCAGGAAGAAGAAGGGGTTGCTCTTAGTGGAGCGCGTGTGCATGTGTGACTTGTGTATTATTTCTCTCAGCAGCAGGTCACGTAGTGGGGTGCCTTTTCCTCCATGGGGAAAAATAAGGGAGGGGGGGTTTTAGGCGTGATGATAAATTGAGGCTTAAATTGTCCACGAAAGAGCTGCCTGCTTTTTTTTGCCTTACTTGGGAAAGAGGTGACTGCATGTGGGCTGCTTCACTCTCCGCCTCTAACTTAAGCTCACAGCGGGGGCAGGAAAATTCTCAATCAGGGCGTAGAATTTCTGCCATTACCTAACATTGCATCGCTTTTGCGCATAATTTTCGTACTATATCACTCCTGCCAGAGCGACCTCACTTCCTTCTGCCTCCTTCATCACCCGGAAAAAAACCCTCACTGTGCAAACAAAAGTTCTTGCACCGGCGGCCACAAAACCCTGACGACGACGAGAAAGACGAGAAAAGGGAGAAGATTCATAAATCGAGAGATGTTCGTGGGCCAAACTTGTGTAATCTCGCTCTCTACTGCACTTCCCTCCCCTCTTTCTTCTTCTTAATCCAATTCCTCATGATTGGTTCCGGCAGTGCTCATTCCGATGAGAGCTGTATGAGGAGAGGGAAGGATCCGGTCACAGTCAGGCTTATTGCATCTTCGCGGCGTAAAGGCCAATTTATTCCGCCTTCTCCATTGTCAGCAGAAAAGCACTGTAATTGCTCGGGGAAGAATTTTTCCTCCTCTTCACTGAATGCAATTCCTGGAGTGAGCAACGTTGCTCACTCTGTGCAGTCAATTACGAAATGAAAACAAAACAAAACAAAAAAGTGGCAGCGTCCAGAAAGTCTTCTTCAAGGTGGCGTCGCTGGAGGAAAGAAGCCGGAGGAGGAAAACCCCTTGTTCTCGCCCGGGCAATTGGTCTTTCTCGATGACGTCCCCTACCCGAGGAAGAAAGTCTCCATCCCCTGTATGTGCGGATCACTATTTTTCTCTGGAGAAGGGAAGGATCACAACTGCCACTGTCCTTTTATCATCGCTCGTTATATTTGGTCTCTCCGAGTACTCACATCCCTCACGATCTTTACCCTCCTCCCACTTGGACTGCGTTGGCCTCTCCAAGATAAGACACAGAGGGGAGCAGAGGACGTTTAATCCTCCGCCGCCGACACTTCCACTAAATAGAAAGAAGAGGACAGAGGAGTGAAAAGAAGATTATTAGAGCGCGCTACCAAAGAAAAAAAAAACTGCCACTGATGTTTTGCTTCCCCTTTGAGGATTTGTTGTTTCGGTCTCTCCGATTCGGTGTTGTTGGTTATTCTTTCTCGCCCCCTTCTTTTCCGTGCTGTTTCCGATCGCAATCTCGACCCAATCGGTTGGAAGCGAAATACGAGCCTTGGAGAGAGTCTGGAACTGCTGACGAAGATCTTCGACAAAAGAAGGCGCGCGAGGCATTAAAAGTAACTGCACCACTTACTTATACCTACGTATGAGGACTCACAAACAAGCAAGCTCAATACCACGAGGACGTCGTGGCCCGGAGCGAGCTGGAGTCATTTCACCAGATTAGAGCCCCAGCCAACTGCTGCTGCCGGAACTGGTGCCAAGACTCGTAATTTGCTGATGTCTACAGAGACAAAGAAGTACAAGCATGGATACGTTAGCGAATGACGTAAAAAAATATGACAATGAACGGCACTCAGTGATCAATTAGGACGGAAGAGAGCGAAACATTCCATCCCCCCCCAAAAAGACGATGACAGCAGATGCGATGTCTTTTTTTGCAGGATCAAGCTACCTAAAGGAGTAGAATAACAGCTGTGTTTGTTGTTGGATAGAAGTAGAATGCTTGGTTGGTACAGAGAGCAATGGCACATAATTCTCTAGGTGTACCCACATTGGCAAATTAAGAAACCCTTAGCGGGTGGCGTTGTTATGATTGCAACTGTTCGTTTCACCTGCCCTTTAAGCAAATGCTGTTTTACTGCGTACTATTTGCAGTTGGTAGGAATACCCCAAATGATTGACAGCGACCACAGGTGCAATTCTTGGTTGGGTTGGCAGGCAAATAATTAACGCAGTGGCGGGGTGGAAAATACGAAGAGCTGTTACTGCAACCCGGTTCGGACACAAGGTGGAAATGTACCCTGGATATTTTTTTCCCCTTCAAGACTGTCTGTCACTTCTGGCCCCCGACTGCTTGTACGTGTTCATCCGAGTCAGTGCATACCGTGCCAGAAGGGAGATGAAACCCCACCCAATCTGCACCTAGGACCATTTTGTATACCCATCGAGAACACAATGGGATAAGCTCCACTAAGAAAAACCAACCCCAGTCGTACAACTGTCCGTAGTGTTTGTGAGTGTGTATGGGTGTGTGGCGCGAGGGCAGCAACCCTTGGCCTCTGAAAAACACAATGCTAAGCTAAAGCTACGACAGAAAGAGAAGATCTTATCGAGACACCGCACGCAAATCGAATATTGATCCGCTATCGCTTGGTTGACAAATGTCAAACCACCAAGTCTCCCCTGAGCAACCTATGCAGGTATTCTTAGGGGCCCTCCTAGGTCGCGCAAAGTACGGATTGGAGCCACCGGGTGAGATCAGCATATGCAGCACAAACACGCTTGTCTCACCTGATTATCGGTCTCGGAGTGTTTATGGAACTCTCTTTGGGCAAAGCTTTGTGCAAGCAAACATCACTCATGAATAAATGATCGGGTTATGCGAATTAAGAGCCATTGGCAACGCAGCACAGCTAATAATTTTCTGCCTTAACGTTCCGGGCCACCTTACGGTAACATCTTGCTGCTTTTGCGGCATCAACACTAAACCAAATTAACGATACCATAACACAGAGTGACAGGACAAAGGATGCGTCCCATGGTTACGTAAATTTAGTGCTGCAAGTCTAATGCCAGGCGCGTTCTCTTCAAAGAGCCGATCTGTGCTGCAGGGAGAAAGAAGAGGCCACCCGGTGGGCAGAAACAAAAGTGCCAACAACGAAGCGTTTGTCGTTGCGTTCAAAAGAACTCCAAACAACAATAAAGCGATCTTGGACAGAGAAGGATATCTGCTATCATCTCGGAGACATCAACACATCGTGCGTAGGTACATACATACATGCGCAAACATACTGATGTAGGACGCTGGAAGAGAAGAAGAGGAAAAAGAAGCACCTGCGACAACTGAAATAGACATCACTATGATTCACGATTGTGTCACCCTGTATACATAGTTTGTGGCTCGACGTAGTAGTCTGCGCTGACTGACTGTACAGCAGCGCACTGCCCCTTTTACGTTATGCATGTGGCTCGTAGCTCTACGGATATGGAGAGGGAGAACAGAAGCGATTTCATCGAGAGAGTTGACAGATGACATTACTTGTCTGGAACAGACAGCACTATCAATTAAAATATACTTTTTCAGAGACCTTTTTATCAAGGTGTAAGTTACACACTGGCACCACGCAAGCGAATGACAGCTCCATACGTCATTTCAATGGGCTCAAACAACGAAAAAAAACCTAAACATATATACATGTATATATATTATTTTTTCTTTCAGACGCACGTACGTAGCATTGCAAAGCAACTGCATACAGGCTCATGGACTTCGATAACTGTTTGCTAAGATAATCTATTTCGTTTGTCAACGAGCGCACGTTCGACTTAAAGAGAGAAATGGACAGCGCCATTTGTCCCCACCACAATAAAGAAAAGGGCACCTCTCGTCTTGTAAGGGGACTCTGATTAAAATCTCCGATTGGGAGAATCTTTCGAGTGGAGAAAGAAAAAGAAGAACATTCTTGGAAGAGCGACTGCTCGAGGTAACTGCATGTGGGAAGTTTGGAGACAGGAGGATAAATTATTTTTGTGGTTTGGAATCGAGCAATGCACGGAGGAGATATTGGATCGACGATAAAAGGTCTGCGAGTAGTGGCCAACTACATTGTCCACTTGCTTACTTGAATTTAAGAACAATAAAATAACAGGGTAGCAGGCGCGTTAAGAGCTCCCTAAGTGACAGGTAGGAAACAAGGCGACAATTTTCAAGACTTGGTTGCAACCCAAATAACACGGCAGCGTTTCTCTCCCTTAAAAAAAAAGGACGCGTTCATCTATGTAGTGTGGAGCTGTCAAAGACTCTTCTCTGGAATTTCTGACATACGCCAAACAAGCACCTTAGTATTCTACTACACGGTGTCACCCATTCATTAGTTCTCTGGCCCACCTGAAACGTGATAGTTTAAAAAATATTTCGCATTGTTTAAGCCTCTGCACGCACGGTACAAGTTGAGGTAAGACCAGAGAACAACAAGTTCAAGTTTACAGGAGAAAGAAACTTGACCCTTCTTACTGTATTGTGGAATTTATCTTTTCAGATTATCTAACCCTCCTCTGTCCAAACAAAGCGTAAGCATATTTCACCTCTGCTCCTACCTTTCTTCTCTGGTCGAGACGACAACTTATGGACGAAATAAAAACCCCGAGGCGAGAGACCCGGCCTTCATTCAGTTTCTCACCCATCCCGGATTTTTCATAATTTTCAGCTCTCCAGAAATGTGTGCGCAGTGAGCAGAATTGTCGTTTCCGAACGAGGTCTGGCGGAAACCCCGAGAGGGTAAATTGCTGCAAGGGAAAGAAAGAATCCCTTGTGAATGCACAAAGAGATAAGGATGAGCTGCAGAACAAGGGGGGGGGAGAGGAAACGAAGGCAAAGAGAAACAACAACGGGCATACAGAAGTTGTGCAATTAAAGATACTTTTCCAAAGTCGCGAGAAAGACGCCTTCTCTGCTCTCCATGACAGCACTAAGAGTCGGTCTGCACTGCAGTCCTCGTGTGCTGAACAAATGCTTGTCAGTACAGTACTGTTAGCGTTTGGTACGTGATGAACGAGGACCTCTGGACCCGGGTACGTATGTACCACGGCGCACCAAGCTTGAGCAACCCCTTGTCGGCATGGATCCAATTGGGTCCGTCTAATTAATCTTCCTTCGTTAGTGTTGTGAGCCAGAAATAATACCAGCGCTTTCCGAATCAGCAGGAGAGAAGGCGGATCCCTGATAGCTTCTGATACCTTGGTAATGTTCCCTTTTATCATGGCTCGTGCTTCCTAGCAGAAAATGGACGTTGTCTAAGTAGGTCTTCTCGTCGGCCTAAGACCATGGTGAAACATCACTCCCTCACAGGATAGGGCGGGAATGAATGACCTTTTCTGTGCTGTGCATACGATTCGTGTACTTCCCTATGGACCTACAACCATGCATCGGCTGGTGAGCGCGCACGCACCAGCGCACCGGACTTTCATGTAAAACTTATATTCTTTTGACAAGCCGCAAATGCTGTAAGGATACACACATGATGAAGTTATAAAGTTATAAATCTAGATAGATAGAATTGTCCCCCGACGTCATCTGTCTCACAGCGGAGTGACTCAATCCCGTGAATGCCTCCTTGCTCCCCCCCGTGGCGAGGACCTCCTTGTTGAGGTGCGCAGCCGCGGCATCCAACCATCTGAGGTCGTCGGCCTTTTGAGCTATGCAGCTTCGCCGGAGAGCTTCCATATGAGACGGAACGCGATCGATGAGGGCATCCTCCTCGAGGCAGAAGTCGTTCCTTAACAAGCTTTCGAAGACCTCGTTTTCTGCCAGTTCAGCCGCCAGTCTCAAATTGTCCTCCATCACGGCAGCGCTGCCGTCAAACACGTCCGAGGTCCTCCTGACACTCTCTGCCACAGCTCCTGCCAAGAGGGTGCCGTACATTTGTCTGGAGTTCGCATAATCATCGTCGCTGTCATAATTGTTGCCTGATAGTTGTAACGATGAGGACAAAATTCCTCGGAGGCTGACGTGGAATGCAAAGCAGGGGACGTCGAGCAGGAGCCAAATGGCCTCTTCTACAGTGGTCTTCTCATTTGGGAACAATTTCGTCTCATTTTCTGAAGGAGGCGCCATCATTTCTGCCAGGCAATTTCTGTCGTGTTGACGAGGTTGCTCGTGAAGGCTTCTTGACAGAGAAATTAATTCATTCAGGGACAGAAGGCCTTTTCTTGCCTCTTCGTAAATGAGCAAAGGCGCTTTTTCGAAGATTACAACCTTCAGACTTGGAGACAAAATGCCATCTCTGGACATTTCTTCCCAGGATTTGACCCAGACTTCGTCAACCGCCTCAATCAGATCGGCACACGCTAACAACTCTTCAGCTCTCATCTTCATGCCTTCTTCAGATGACAGATAGATCTTATTCAAACCCAGGGATCTCAATTGTTGGCAAGTTGGTTGCTCCTCATACTCGTTGTCCTCCACTGCTCGCTTTCTTCTCTTGTCTTGGACGGAAGCCTTCATTGGTGTCGTGTCAGCTGAAGTCTGAAGTGGGTCATCAGTATCTTCCACAGCATTTTCCACCTCAAACTGACTTGGGTCAATATGTCCATTTTGAAGCTCTTGGTCTTCTTTTACTAGATCACCGAGTGCCGAGAAACCCTCTTCTAGGAACTTAAATTCCTCCCAGAGTTTTTCAGGACTTTCCTTGTCATTGAACCTGCCGGCCTCTGCAAGGTCTCCTCTCTGCCCTTGACCTTCAGTCATGTCAGGAGCTATATTATGTTCTCTTCTCCACTGCGTGTAAAGCCGGTGGAAGCAAGACATGCAGATGCCGCCAACAATATTGTTTCCATCGTTCTCAGGATTCTGCCACTCCTCTTCAGCTTTGTGCTGCTGCCTGAGCGTATCAAATGCCGACTGCTGATTAAACAAGTGCGTTCTGAGATCGGTTGGCATGTGCGGAGGTAGCACCACGTCCTTGTCTGTGACGTCAAGGAGTAAGACAAACTGTTGGATGGCCTTGACTTTTTCAACGTATACGAGCTCTTTTATCGTGCTAATTTTGTTTGAGTCGGTGTTCAGATCAAGCATTTGATGCTTAATTGCAGCGATGAGCTCATTCGGAGGCACCTCGGAGTCATCGATACCGAGAGTTGTCACCATGAGAGTTACTGAGCGTTGGTTAAGCCCATGAATGATTCCTTTGGCAATCTGGGCTTGTGCCGAGGATAGATCTCCATTCTTGGCTCTCAGGGACAAGAGACGTGTTATTTGATCGTACGCGTCATTGGCAGACCGTATGTATGCATCTCCTTTCAATGCTGGAGCACTTTCAAAGAGATACTTGATGATGCCGGTGGCAAGGGGGAAGAAACCATTATTCATTTGAAGGTCAGAGGCAGTCAAACCAAGGAGGAGGACAATTTGCTTGGTGATTTTTAGTTGTTGCTTGATAATTTCCTCATTGATCTTGTCCATTTCTTGTCCGTCCAACGCCTCCGCCTTAAGGAAGACGTAGCCAGTCTCAGTCAAGTCGTCAATCTCTAAGTCACTCAATCCATGTTTTCCGTATAGCCTATTTAAGATTTTTCCGAGCTGCTGGTCCAAGATGGCATCCAACCCTGTCGACTGAATCTCATCCAGCTGGTCATGACTTTTCCTGCGAGATGCGATGGTCACCGCTATGTGGTACAAGTAGAAGGCAGTATTCATGAGGACATCCATCCTAGTGACCTCTGACTCGGTTTCTCGCTTTTCTTTATTGCCCATGTCAACTTCCACCGAATGTAGCACCTTCTCCTCTGTGTCTGCGATCTCGGAAATAACTCTCTGGTTTGAAGCAGCAGATCCTTCCCTGTAAGCGACAGTTTCTAATTCTTTATTTTCGGTCAGCAACAAAGTCGTGGTTGCTTCACTTGGAGGACTCGAAGTTCCTGGTTGCATCGTGGTCGTGCTGTCTGAAGGAGAGGTTCTGACTGCTGGAAATTCTGTTAGAGATGTGGCAAAGTCAGTTGAAGATGCTGTCGTTCTTGCCTCAGTTGAAGGTGGTGTCGTCCTTGCCTCAGTTGAAGGTGGTGTCGTTCTTGCCTCAGTTGAAGGTGGTGTCGTCCTTGCCTCAGTTGAAGGTGGTGTCGTCCTTGCCTCAGTTGAAGGTGGTGTCGTCCTTGCCTCAGTTGAAGGTGGTGTCGTTCTTGCCTCAGTTGAAGATGCTGTCGTTTTTGCCTCAGTTGAAGGTGGTGTCGTCCTTGCCTCGGTTGAAGGTGGTGTCGTCCTTGCCTCAGTTGAAGGTGGTGTCGTTCTTGCCTCAGTTGAAGTTGTCATTTCTTCATCGGTTGTACTTGGTGACGTTGGTACACGAGTGCTCGTTGTTGCTTGGGCAACATTTCCCTCCAGAATCTCTGATATCTCATTAGGAGTCACTTCAGGGGCAAAGATGATCCCTGCGTAGTGCACAGGAATTGTGCTGAGTAGATCTACGTTGAAGTCATTTTTATTGAGGTTCAGAATTTTCACGAGCCGTCTAATGATGTAGACCTTCTGAAGCAGAGCAAACTCATTGACCTCATCAACCACAATGTCAGAAAGTTCCTTCTTTCTTACTTTCTCAGCAAGAATTCTTGATACTGTCTGTTTACTTATTCCACTAGCATTCACTTTGAGGAACTTTTCCGCAACGAGAATGCTGTCCCTGTTCACTTTGCTTTTCAGCAGCACTACCTGGTTGCTTTCCTCTTTGGTGAGTGTTCTCTTATCCAAAAGTTCCTTCACTTTCTGGAAAAGATCATCGACCTGTAACAGTGCCTTTCTCTGCTCCTGGCTCATTTTCACAAAGTACCACTTAAAGATGTGTCTCATTTCTTCAATTTTTTTGTGATCTTCATGCCCAAAGCCGACATCATGAGGAGTCAGTTTCAGATGATTGATGATAGCTTCGGCTAGCTGAACTTTTTGCTGAATTAGATCGGCAGGATCGCTGTCGTGAGCAACACTGTCTGTTGATTCTTGTTGTAGGCCCCGAACATATTCTATGAAGGTCTGATTGAGCTGACTCTCAGAACCTCTCATGGACAAGACGTGGACGACGTTGTCGAAGAGCTGGGAGATGCAGTCATCTTTCCTCTCCTCGGAAAAGTCACACTCGATTTGTTTTGCGCTCGAAACTCCGGCAGAACCCGAATATTGGCTATTTGCAGTCATATGCGATGCTTGGATGTCACTTTCAAAGAGATAGGTCAGCACTGGATGAGGGACGATTGACTGTTCCAATTCACTAGGGGACATATCAAAGGAAGAAATTATTACCGACGATATCTCTAATGCCATTTGGTAACAGAAATAACGTATTGAATCGTTATCTTGGGCACTGTTGGCGTATTGGAGCTGTTGTTTCAACCTGATTTCTTGCTGCTTGATGTACATTTCGAATTTCACGATTTCATCAGCGAGCCTGCTGTCTTGGTCGTCAGAGTGAGCATCACGGTAGTCCTTCAGCTTGACAAGCATCGATAGAATTAGCACTTTGTCCATGTCATCTCCAATGCTCTCCGGCTTGTTGTGAGTGAGACCCTCGACAAAGTCTACGAACCACTCGTGATCGTACGGTGGAGCTTGAAGTATGGCCCATATATAGCTTTCATAGTATTGCAAGATGGGATCTGCGTCACACAATTCAGTCGTGAGTAGCCCAAAAAAGCAGGATAGGACAGCTGCCGGACTAGTTTTAAAAGAAATGTGATTGTCAATTCCATATTGAATCAACTGTGATTCTAGATCGTCGTGACTACTGGATGGTTCTTCTATCGTCACATTCGAAACATGAGCGGCAAAGAGTGCCTTGACGACATCTCCAGGCACATCTTCAAAGTAATCTTCTGTGATATCACCATATTTGATGCCAATTATGTCAATGAACGTTTTAATCACTCGGAACTGGAAGGACAAACTTTCCATGAGATACGCTTTTCTGTCCTTATCGTCAAGTAGAACTCTCTGGACCGTTTTCATGACTCGATCGTCTTCCACTCCAGACAGTCCAAAGATATTTCGCAGCCGATCAAAAAATTCTTCTCGCTCCAGGGCCAGCGCGTATTCAATGCGAGTACCAGAGCTGATAGCGTCTTGGTCATGGGGCAATTCGGTCACAGTGCGGTTGTAGATCTGGAGGACGGTGGTGTGGAGGTCACGCATCAAGCTGCTGCCTTTCTCCAGGGTAGAGGCGGTAACGCCTCGAGGAGTCAAGGAACCAAGAGCAAAGACAAGCAAGAGTCGAGAAGCATTCCGAGTGGTATCTGAAAAGACATGCATGCAGTTGTTATGGGATAAGATCCTGCAACTTGACAGGGATGGCTGGAATCTTAGATTTGGCTAAGAATATTGTCGGTAAGATGAGCAGTACCGAAGGGGCTGCTACAGCGCGAATGTTTTTTCTTTCGAAGAGTTGAGTCATACTAATGCGAGAAAAAAAAACCCGATGTAATTGCGCGTGTGGGAATGAAGATATCGCTCACCTTCCAGAACACTGTGCTCAAACGGATGATATCCCCTGGCTCTGTAGTCTCTTCTCTCGTACATCTCGTCAATGATAGTCATTGGAAAAATGCTGTATTTGTCCATATCGCTTATGTGGCACTCCAACCTAAGGTCCAACTCCTCTGGTACAATGTATTCAGAGGACAAAAGGTATCTGGTTCCCTTCACATAGAGCTCCGTTAGAGCTTGCCTCAGGGTTTCTTTTGTCTCCTCGTTGACATCTAAGGACTGAATTTTTATCGCATCAGATGAATTGAGATTGCCCGGGACATCTTCTTCAACAACTATTGCATTACTACTGCCTTTAACTCTAGGAAGGTTTCCAAGAACTGATTGCCTGTAAGAAACCATATTTATGACCAATGGTCCAATCTTTATAACTGGTGCTAGCGGATGTGTCCCCATTCTATCCTCTACCAGAGACAGCACGATGTTGAACAGGCTCTGTGTAAAAACAAGGCTAGTCAAATCGCAGTCAGGGCTGGGAGGTGAAGTTGAGCTTTGCAACGATGACGACGAATCGCTGGACTGCCTTCGAAATCGAGGGTGCCCATTGTGTGCACCTTCACCTTTCCACACTGTGTCTAGGAAAAGATGAACATCCCAGTCAGAAAGGTCGCTGTAACGAGAAGAAAATCACATGGTAACACAGGTACCAGTGCTACGGCATACGGAACAGTACATTTTTTATACGTACACTTCGCTCTCTCCTTGAGTCAAAAGTGTAGGCATCATCTGAGGTGCGTCGACTTGCAATGATTTCTCCCCCCAAACCTGAGAGGACGGATACTCAGAAAGAACTGAAGAGTCAGGTGAAGTAGAAACAATTTCGTCCAACAACCGCCAAGTCTGACACTGTTCGTAAACGTTTTCATCATCGCCGTCTGCCAAAGAGCCTTTTTTGGCCTCGTCTAGGTATTTCTCAAGACGTCTCTTCAGACTCTTGAAAGTGTCGAGCTCAAATTGCCCTATCACCCAGGAATTGCTTTCTCCTCTTCTCTCTACCAATTTCGTTAGATAAATTTTTGCTATCCTTTCGGTCGATACGAGAGGAATTGACTCAACATGATACGTCGACAGCCCATGCATCAAGGCTGCTAGAGCTTTTCTATAATTGGGACTTCCGAAGAGAAGAAAAGAGTGACTTAGCATCGTTGAGAGGATGACTGAGGCTCCTCGAGTGCTGAGGTGAGACAAGATGTTCACTTCTTCATGTGTGAGGCGGTCCAGCCTGGGGAGGTTGGTGCGGAGAACTCTTGGTGGAAGAATTTCCAACATCATCATGAAATCATCTCTTTCTCTTTTCGCACTTTGAATTATATCCAAAATGCCCTTCTCTTCTTGCAAGCTTATGATTAGCTTATTGACTTCCTGTGATCTTGCTGCAGCTTCACTTTCGCCAAATGGAGATGAGCCAAATTCCCCTGACGAGAGTACTTTCTGGGCCTCGATTGCATCTTCTTTAAAAACTCTGCCTAATCGCGACGCTGTCAGATGTGGAGACACCTCGACAAGGATGTCATCATCAGGAAGGGATCTGTCATCACTCATCAGTCCTCTGAAGAGCCAGAGCACGGGAACCTCTTCATACGTCAAGTTTATCCTCTGGTTATGTTCTCCTTCAGTGGCCTTGAGAAATATCCACCTCAGCTCCGACTCATACAGCACGTCTGCGAAGGCGACAGCCAATGACACATCCACTTCTCGGTCTCTGGCATCCTCCAGAAAGTCAAAAGCACTTCTCTTTAACATTTCGTTGAGGAATCTGAACCAGGGTCGCCTTTCGTGCATGCTTTGCCCAAGCTCCAGGTCCCAGAAGAAAATGTTCTTAAAGATCAGTTCTCCTTCCTGTTCGTGCTCATGCAGCCAATGCAGCAGTTCTTCCAGACAAAAGCCGTCCTGATCGTCATTATCGCAGTTGAGAAGGACCGCAGGATCCAGTTCTAAGACGAGCCTGAATCTGGTCCCTTTCGAATATTCTCCATTGAACAAGAAATCAGCGGTGAGGGCGTCCAGCATTTCTTTCCAGCCTCTCCAAGGTGCAGCATGATGGCTGCTGGGGGAGAGCCTCAATCCTACAGATGTCCAGGCCAGGGAGCTTAGGTCGCCAAGACCATCAAGGAAGGTTACCATTTCGTCTGAATTCTCTCGTAACTGCTCGATTGCCCAGTGAAGAAATGTCTCGTCATGCTGATTGCTTGTTGCCAATTTGGAAAGAACTTGGGGAGGCACTTTCATCTCGGTCTCATGGAGCCTTGTCAAGACCTCTACTGGACAACTTTCTACTGCCTTTTCTATTTCGCTGAATGCTTGCAGATTCTGCGCATCTGTGGGTAGTGGAGGGCACATGGAGGCAAAGGTGCGGAGCTCCTGTTCCAGCTGTCTGCTGGAAATGGTGGAGGTCACATCTCGGAAAAGAAGGTGCTGCTGATCATTCAGGTCGGGGAGGAAATGCGTAGGAATGCACTGACTGCTTGAAATCAAGAGCGACAGCAGAATGACCAAATGTCTGAATAGGAACTTGACCATGCCAAACTCTGTGCTGAGCAGCTTCATGTCGACACTTGGGCGGCTCACTTCAATCAAGCATTCTTCATGTCGGTCACTTGCTCTAATCACGAAAGCACTGTTCTTGCCTTGTACTATTTGGTGAGACAACTCCTAACAGACCATGAATGCAAACTGACGAGCGTCAAAGGAACGAACAGCTTGTTTTTGCTGACTGTTGTAAACTATGATCCCAGAAACGTAACTGTATCATGTAACCCCTGGTCATAAAATGAAATGAAAGAACCTTTAACATACATGCATCGATTATTTGCCAAGTAAGGTCTGCAATCCCCAGGAAGCAATCCAGCACTAAGTCATCTGTCAATAAGCATGTTTAACCACTCATTTATGGAGCTATTAGACACTGCCGCTAATATTTTACGTTGCAGGTTACGAGACTTTAAAAGTGCGCTTTCTCTTTCGTTTTAGTGAGCCAATCCTAACGTCAATAGGCTGATTTATGGAGTGTGAATTGAGGAGGCCTCACAGCATGCAGGGCGAGCCCAACCCTGTGGGAGGTGACATCTCAGTCTTCCTTCCAAATTAGTTTCTTCAGCCTTCGTTTAAAGCCCCGATCCTTTTTCCCACGTACGGCAGGTAGCAAAAAAAGCTTTAAGGCAGAGGGTGCACAAGTCAGGTGGGGAGCTTCTAGAGCTTCGGCTCTTTCAAGGGCACTTTGCATACCCTATCCGTAGTCGACCCTGTTTTCACCCTTTGAACATGGCGCAGTATAGCGCTCACGCGCTCCCCGAGTCCCCGGAGCAATATTTTGTCCTCTCAGCGGGACGAGAAGTGTGAAGACAGGCGCCAAAGAATGCCGCCGTGGCTTGCGTTCCGGCTCTTCTATGTGGGAAACATGGGAATTCTTAATGGAGACCTCAGACTAACTTCCCTTTTCCCAAGAAATGGCTTTAACTTGAGCCCTGGTGAAGTTTGGCAGTCCTTAAAAGTACAATAATTGCTCCGGACAGAAAGGGTTAGAATACACACGGTCCCATTAATCATGTGTCAGCAAGAAATCGTCGCTCGGACAGCGTCAACTACGTACGAATGAGAAAAATCTCCTCGTTGACAGCCACCAGATGACTGAGCAAAGAATCCGCCGCTGCCGCCCGAAATGACGACAATGGCACTAACGCATGAGCAACTCTTTCCAAGGAGGCCGCTACCTAAAAGGCGTCTCTGAGATTCTCAAGCACATGTGCTATGCATAGAGGGAAACATCCACCTGCGTAAGGTAGGCGCACTACACACGTACGTACGTACGTTTTATTTTTTGGGTGATGGACACTTCTTCCTCTGTTTGAAAAGAAGTCGCTTTGGAGCACCGGGAGAAAAAATATTCTTTCCTGTTGTTGCTCGCACCTCACCTGGCAAAGGAGAGAGACCATATCGTCTTCCACAATGGGCTTTAGAATGTCAGAATGCGTGTAAAATTATCAGTGAATGCCAACCTGACTGGACACTTTGGCCAACGGCGGCTCATTCCTCTAATACCAAAGTGTGGGCGAGAGTTAGGTTGGGTCTCACTACTGGCAACTGCTACATACTTGACTTATTTGACAAGCGTTTACTGGAGGGCAGCTTGCACTGGAGCAAAGTGAGTGCCGTAGGTGGCGGCTGCGACGGCGGCGGCGTTTGAGAGTCCGCGGTTGCAAAGAAACCCAAAGAATCCACTCTACTTCAGTCTTGCACCCCATTGAACAGAGCCAGGAGAAAAGAGAGAATTGAGGAGATGTGCAAAAGCTCCCGCGAGATCGTCAGCAAAGAAACTGCGTATAAGCCTGCGTGCAGTGCATGGCTGAGGCCGAGGAGTTCTCACTTGCCGAGTGCAGCATCAGGCGAAATGCATTGACTATTTATGTGCTATATTACGTTACATGTACGCACAGTACGCGCGTATGTGAAGTTGTGTGGGCCGAGTCCGTCGTTCTGGAAATCCGCTTGTTTTGCTCGTAAGGAAACTTTTTCGTCAAAGAAGATTTGCTGAGGAATTTGCGTCTCGTAATTCTTCTTCGTGTGCGGGATGAATGACCGATTACCGCCACCAGCGACGGCGCGGCTCTCCGCTTTGGGCAGCACAAGTGCGCCAAGCAAGCATGAATCCTTATTAGGCTGGAGAGTTGAGCCAAACATTATGAAGTGGAGAAGAAAAAGTCTCAGATCTGTTGAGGCAAACAAATTTTGCCAGACAAGTGTGCAGTCGGCACTCGAGAAAATAAAGAAGACCGAGACGAAGCTAATCGAGATAGTGACTTGCCAATTTGCACGGATGCTTTCAAGTTTCGCCGGGCGCAGCGTGCAAAAGTTAGCATCTGAGTTAGTTAACTAACTTTGCAGAGTTTGCCCTAAAAAGCTACCCTATCGCGCGGGCACAGTATGGGTTCGCCCAGACACAACTGTACCGGCGGCAGATCGGCCAACCCCGCCCGCCAGCAAGATCGAAATCCTATGCCTCACAGGAGGCGAAACAAATGAATTTGCAAGGCTCTTTTTCGCCTTGAAAAGAAAATGATTGCACTCTTTTACTCTTCTTGAAAGCTGCCCCATCACCTGGTCCATTTTGTTCTACACCCCAATTTGGGACCCCTGCTTCCAATGAAATGCAGCACAACAGCGCTTTCTGGATAGAAAAAAAGCCCCCCACAATATTTGGTAGAGGTGCTGGAGCTGCTTCAGTATGTGCAATGCCAATGTATCTCTGACAAGGAAACGAGGAAGGAAGAGGAGGGGGGAGAAGGCAAGTGCGTGCGTGTAACATTTACAAATCGATGCCGGATGGTGTATTGACATTCGCATAATCTCACGCGCGTCCCCTAAACTGACGTCTTACCTGGGATGGCGCACATACAGAGATAGGGGAGGTCTGCCAGACGAAAAGCACAAAAGTCTTTCTCAGCTTGTCTTGTCTGTGCGGTCGTTTTTTTACCACAGCCTTCCTCTCTCTCTCTCTCTCTCTCTCTTACAGAGAAAGAGATAAGATCAGGATGTGTTGCTTCTCATGGTGACGTGGTTGGCTACATCAAGGCACACTTTACTGGCTTTTTCTGTACACTGACCGCCCATAACGTTCAGTGCTCTTATTCTTTGAGCTCCTTCTGTGAGATCATATCGTCGGAGAGGTCTGAGCATTGAGTTATCAACTTTTCATCAAGAACTGCATCGTTCTTTGTAGAGACGATTTAAGTTTTCTGCTCTCTTTCTGTTGGCTGTTACGGCAACTCCACAGGAATAGATAAAGTTGCCGTGGAGCTTGCCAAAAGAGTATTTTTTCTCCTTTTTTTGCAGAGTGTCCCACGTAGTCGCACATACTCGTATAGACGTAGGTATCGACTATCACTGCACGGAAGTGCCAATAAATCTTCCATTGTGCTACGCATGCGCGCGCTTGTGTCATCAATGCTTTAGCATCAACTGTGTTTCTCCGTCGATTTACGACTGGACTCTCGACTGTGAGTATGCGTACATATGTTTGAAGGGGACAATCTGCCTCCTCTGATACCATCAGCCAGAGGAGATCTCTTACGTCGTGGTACCTACGTACTACGTACACGTAGTCCTGTCACTCTTAGAAGAAGGCATTCCCAAATTTAACGGCTCCGGGCTTCTTCTACGATGCTTCTTATTTCTATGGAGAGGGGCCAGAAAGACAATGGCCTCTTCCATACCCAACAGGCAAGCCGATCAGAGTTTCTGGGAGATGTCGACTCGTCAACGCAGTGAAATATGTATCATTCCAACCCGCAACAACCTGGTCCAGGTCCGCGACAAAAGGCAAGGGAGCGGGAATGTTGGCCCGTGAAATTTGAACACTGCAAAGAATGTTGTTTTATGGTGCAGTACTGAGTCTGCCCGCCGACTGGACTGCCAGCTAAAAATGGAAGCGAGGACACGGTGAGGTGAAGGGATCTCCAAGTCTTTGTTTTGCCAGTGTATTTTTTTTTTTTTAGCGATCGTCATTTCAAAACTGTTGATGACCTCTTCAAAGTATTGACTTAATGGCAGATCAAGGGGCCGAGAGGGGGTGAAATGAGGCATAGTCAAGCCGATGGACATTCCTCAGCACTTAAGAACGTAGACATCGTAAATTAGGCCAGCGTTAAACAATTTAAGAAGATTGAATAGCCGTGAACCAATCGAATGAATCGAGACTGCTGCCGGCAGCAAATCGAGCTTCGGCCAAGTGTCTGAGACGGCGTCGCAGCTCGCGTCCAGCAGCGAGTCCTCGGCACTGTCGTGTGTTGTGGAATGAATGCATGTGTGTAAAGTACACAAAGGGGTTGCGTGCGAGCACGCAAAAGTGCGGGGACAGCGAGAGAACTGCAATCGAGCCTCTTCTTCTCAGAAAAGTCTTCTTATGTGGTGGTCTCGTCTCATTTTTTTGTGAGTGTGTGTGATAGCACTGGGAGAAGAAGAGAGGTCGGTGCTGTTTTCTCATCATCTCTATTTTTTCGCAAGAGGGAGGGAATGAAACTTTTGATGGGATTAATCAAAAGAGGAGTCGACGAAAAAGTCCTCTAGATTTGCACGCAAGTTGCCGCAGACTGAAGCTTCGGGGTGGTTGAGAGAGATTCTCCTTCATTATCGGACACGCAGTCATGCAAACGAGGTCTTGAGCGTGTTTCTGACGATGTCGGAAACCCACCTGGCCCCTGGCGAGGATCACACTGGTGCACCGGCCATGGCTATCGAGACCATCTCTTTTGTGTAGTTGACCAAAAAATTGCTAATGCGTTCTGGAGTGCATCAGCGACTGCGTGATCTGTTCAATCTGTTCATGAAGATTTACTACTATGTTGAATCCGGACTCGAGCTAGAAGTTCAAAAATAACCTGGAAATCTGACTGAAATCGCAAGGTCAGGACTAAAACAGGACTTTTCGGCCCTCTTAGAATGTGTCACGGCAGAAAAACAGCATTCTCAGAAAAGCCTTCAGGGCGCTGGATTGGCACCGAGGTCTCCCAAGACGCCTGCACGTCTTTGTCAGCTCCTTGGTCGCCATTGTCTGAAACTGTTGCTCCCATCAAACGAATAGTTGATTCTTCCAGAGCCATGAGCAATCGAACTGATCGCGGATGTTAAGGAACGACCCTGTTTGCAGTCTGACAGAGAGAACTGTGCGCTTGCAATTCATTGTCCAGCCTAATGAGCTTCATGAAGACCAGGAACATTCAGCGTCTGGTGACTTGGTGGCTCCTGCTGCTTACGACAGATGTTGCTAATCACCCCCGCAAGCAAATCACCCAGCATCAGCAACCCCCAGAGATGGTTGGCCTGCATGTGACTGACCGACCATATGTTTCTCCCCTTGCCTTTCTCGGTCTTCTTCATCTTCCCCCCCTTCTTCAACCGACCAACTCTTGCTCAGTCCCAGGCTAATTCCGGTAATGCAAAGCCAACAACATCAAGTCTCACTGGAAAAGAGGGAAGAACAAGATGGGGGAAAGCACCCAAAACTGTGATCTAATTTCATGTGTTGATTTTTCTCTGTCTTAGGAGAGGGAGAGAGAGGAAAAAACAACCCTTTGGTCGTTGCACGCGGATAATACATATGGCGCTCTGACTGCTTATGTAGGGACCCAGAGAGAGGCTGGTCAACCCTTTCTCTCTACATGGTCTCTGCTGTGGGGGGGGGGGGGGGGGGGGGGGGGGGGGGGGGGGGGGGGGGGGGGGGGGTGGGGGGGGGGGGGGGGGGGGGGGGGGGGGGGGGGGGGGTCGGGGGGGTGG
>JAAUXU010016581.1_pt1 | contig 34805 bp, 29 predicted proteins | sample 7278151 | NCBI WGS metagenome assembly JAAUXU01 (sample SAMN14350113, study PRJNA611818) | marine sediment metagenome | isolation source: surface marine sediment (1.8m) | place: French Polynesia: Moorea | collected 2018-08 | reverse complement strand
GTCCTCCTCGTTCTCGTCCTCCTCGTTCTCGTCCTCCTCGTTCTCGTCCTCCTCGTTCTCGTCCTCCTCGTTCTCGTCCTCCTCGTTCTCGTCCTCCTCGTTCTCGCTCTTCTTCTCCTCTTTGCTGTTCCTTGCATCCACCGGAGGCAATTCGATCACTGATCCTCCTGGATTGGTTTCGGCTCTTTGGCCATTTGCTCCCTCATTGCTTTATTGTTTTTTGCTTGTTGTCTCTTTTGTACGTGAAAAACAGCAACTTTGTCACTACAGTCCTATCCCAGTCGAGAATACACGAATTGTTCTTCTCTTGTCGATATAATATGGCTCTCCATGATCAGTGCTTGCAGCTTGGCACTTGGGCTTGGCGCAGGTGGCGCACATGATGGCTGTTGAAGAATTGGGATGCAAGTAGCTACTGGTTTAAAGCACCTTCTGGGGGCCAAAGTTTTGACACAAAAAGTGTCTCAACTTCCAGGCTATCATTCGTTACAGCCTGCAGCACACTATTCATCCGCGGTGACGAGTAACAGACCTGTAAGATCAGGCGCGGGGATCTGATGTCCAGCAATCATACTGTGTGTCTACAGTCTGGGTCCGGAAGTCAGGATGTGAGGCAAATCCAAAGGCTTTGACCATATTTGCTCAGATGAGACTCGGGAACACCAAGACCAACAGTTGCGAGTGGGGGCACGGACTGAAATGGAGGTTCGGCTCTGACAGAAACAAACATTGCGTTACAAGCAACATTTCGTGAATGCCAAGCGAAGCTGCTGCAAGAACTATTGCAATTAACCATGGTGTTGTTCTACTACGCGTCCGTAGCTCCAGGCGCGATGACGAAATCGTTCCGAGTCCCTGAGTCACTCTGCCAAACGTCGTAGCATTAACCTCACATCACTGTGAGGAAGTCTGCGAATCGATGAGCTGGCGGTAATAGCCTGGAAGTGCACATTCTCCCGTCCACGCTGTTGTGCCAAATCGCCATCAGTGGCGAATGCAGTAAAAGTCATGTGCACCAGTGCACTTAACATGAGGTTATTGTTCGATCCGTGCATTGAGAGATTTAGGGCATCATCGGGTGCAGGTGCAGGATGTACTAGATTGCCGTTAATGACAGCATGAGCGCCCTCAACGGCTTGCACCAGCTCGGAAAAAGGAGAAGGGTATCGCTCCCATCTGACGGCTACGCGCCTTTTAGCATCTCGTCGACCCTTTTAGGGTACATCGACGAGCCGCAAAGTGCGCGCTGTACCCAAAGATCATTTCCTGCCAGGTAATGAGACTCCGCCACCTTCGCATATGAGAGACATGATCAGGTCAGACGTCTTCTTGACGAGACCTCGGTAGCGATGCATCACCGGTGATCGCCGAGATAAGACGTTGATACGACCCTGTCGCCAAATCTGATCTCTGCATGAACGTCAAAGGAGGCGTTGACTTCCGGTTCTTCTCCTGTAGGGACGGACAATATCGGCGAAATCTGCCTGAAGAAGTTGCCCTCATGGACGATCTCCTCAGGGACCGCGGGCCTCCGAGTCGTATCCACGCTGAAAATGTGTTGGTGACATCTGTGCGTCTGTTCAGACTGCGCGAAGTACATCATGGAAGGCTTGAAGCCTCAGTAAGACTGTACAAAGCGTGTAGACTGCCCGAACTTACATTCACGACATGAGCGATAGATTGTAGCAACGACTGCGAAAGCAACTTTCAGGGCGCTCGTGGCTACAGCAAGGCTGACAGCGACCTTCAATCGTGGGGACAACTAACTTGGTGGGTGATCATGAGCATGTGGCCAAGTTGAGGACGACCAGTCCAGTTGACTCCAACTTCCCACAGGGCAGCTCAAACCCATCCCTAGAGCTCTAAACTTACTCCCGCTGAAAAAAAAAAATCATTCTGTTCTCTCTCGGTCGGACTCACCGGTGACATTTTACCCGAGGCAGCTTAAACACAAATTTAAAGGTTAAATATAAGGAATTTTTTGGTGACCCGTTGCTATTTTGTAAGTGGCATTGCTATTTTCTCTGACATAGTGATTTTAGCGCCAACATCAATTTTTTTGTGTCTGAATGCTCAGAGATGTGAATTGCACAACTTCTATTGGATGTGCCCGTGTGTTCTGAAAAAATCCAAGACAATTTCTAAAAGTCTGTGTCTAAGAGATGGCCAATCTTAAAATTGGTCACATTTTTGGTTGAATTTCATTTTGTCCCGTGTGCGTAGATAAGGAATTTGCTAAATATCCACAGAAACATGAGAAGACTGGAGATCAGATTTACGCCAGGTAAACTCTTTAAAGATGGACACAACATAATAAGTTTTATAGATAATGTGTACGTTTAAGACTAACTGCCAATTGGTACATATTCCATGGGGGATCAAACCCTGAAGGGATCTGAAGGGGGTCTTTGTAGCCAGAAAGGACGATTCAAGATGCTGATAAAGATCAAATCTATGTGTGAGATGGCATTAACAGGACCAGGACCATCGAGTCGACTAGTAGTCATCTACCTCTTATTTCCAGTCTGCCAAAAACATCATAACTTGCCACATGACATCGTTGATGCACCTATGCTTGCAGCTATGGAGACCTTTACTCATCTAAGGGGTTTTTGATACCAGTGTGGAGACACAAAACTGAAAGTATGCTACAATGACATTCACCTGGCACGAAATATGTCACGCAGCCTATGGATTGTGTCACGGAGCCCTGCAAAAGCAACTTTTCTGGATTCTCTGGCAGCATCCTTCTCGTCTCTGGGAAAGCTTTTTATGTGACACTAAAAAGCAGACATTAGTTGAAAAACAAAAAAGACTTTTTTAGACTGCAATAGGAATTCTTATTACACAAACTACTCAATTGTTACGTTTTCAAAAGAAAACCATCTCGGAGCTCCTCAGGGAGCGGTGTCAATGATGCTTTAGTCACAATAAACAGAGTTGCAGCCACAAAAAACAAGGTACCGTTTCATAACAGGAAGATGAAACACAAAGGCGACTTTACACCTGCATATCTCTCGCACCGTATGATTGAAAATTCTTTGCATACCCCCGTGAAACAAGGGGGAAGGAGTGCATCAACACTTTGGGAGCAAAAGAGGTTGATCATATTGTGTCACAAGTAGAAAATTGTATTCTTGACCTCATGAGGCTCAAGGTGTTGCCATTGACAAGAAGGTGAACACTCCACAACTGGGGATTCTTTTTTCCATTTTCCAAAAGTCATTTTGAAAGGGACAGCCTCATTTTTGGTGAGGTGCTTCCTCTGAAGATGTGGATGATCATTTGGTAAGATCTTCAGTTTGAATTGCCCGTCCAGCAGGCTTTTCTTTGGGTTTTAGCATCTCCTCAATAGCGGCAGCTACATTTTCATTGATGGGATCAGCTGATACAGGACAAATGTCACAGGTCCCAAATCCTGTCTTTGAATTTGCAGTAAATGTAGGTGCTGCCTTATCTAGAGTTCCTCTTAGGAGTCTGGCAAATTGTTCCTTAGGCAAGACGCCTCCCCCTTTGCCAGCTCCTGCCTGCCATTGACTCAGGGTCTCTTTCCAAAAATACTCGATCGAGCAAAACATCGAGAAATAAAGAGGTTCCAGCAGCAGGTGGGTGGAGTTTGGAGGCATGCGAACGAAACGAATCTGCTTTTCTTGACATTTTTTGATGACCTCCAGGGAAAAATGTGTACAAACTTTGCCCCGTATGACACCTTTTGGATCTTGCAAACCATCAGTCCATGGAAAAACCGCCTTTTCAAAAAAGTCAACGAAAGTTGCAGTGTCAACCCACCCACTTTCTATAAAAAGCTTCAGCTGGTCCACCATCAGGCCAGGTTTACTGAAGTTTTTCGGCTTTGTAGACAACATAGAGTGGAAGAAGACTCCACTGAATCTGGAGTTCCTGCAAAGATAACTGTGGTCTTGGAACTATCTTGAATCCTTACTTGATATTAGACTCCACGGTGAAACAGAACAGTCGTGAGTCCAGGATCATGCGCAAATCCACTCCTTATAATTGAGCACATTGAAGATGGGAACGTCTTGTAGAGTCTTCTGAAGTTCATCCATATAGCAATTGATGTTTTCAGCACGAGCTTCCTTGATGTTTCTTGCCCTCTTGCTACCAAATTCGAGCAACTGCCTTTTCTGGAATCTGTGAGACCACGTGACAGAGGGAAGATTACTTTTGAAGTGAATCACACAGCGGTCGGCCTTGTCCAAGGAAAACTTGACAAGAAATCGCAGATCAGTCAAGTCAAAAGGTCATCCAAAGTCCCCCAAGACTTTGCAGTGGTCCAAAATTAATCTTTCTTCTTCACTAGTGAACACTGCGCATCTTCCAATCTTAAGAAAAAAAAGCTTCAAATCGGTGTACTTGCTTGTAGAGTGTAGTTACAGGAACGTTGTAGAAATTTGAAGCTTTTTTCGTAGCTGAGATTACCATCTTGAATTCGTTCCACAGCCTCCAGAAGTTGATCTTCTGTGTAGTTGACTCTTAGTTTGGAAGACATGGTGTTTTGCTGTACCGTAGATCTTGTACTGCATCGTTCTCGTACGTATCTCGTGCAGTTCGCCTTTGAGATGGCTTCCTAGTTCCTATGTCTTAGATTAATGTTCACCTTTGAGTCGTGTTGAGAGTACCTTCATGTTTCAGAACGAAGATCCAGAAGAAAAGAAGAGCTTCTCCACAAAAATTGAAACTTCCTTGGCAAAAGGCTGGTTTCATTCCTTAAGATTGTGTAAGGAAATGTTCAACAAAAAATGTCGCTAAATATACTGAAGAAACTGGAAAGTTTTAGACTCCTCATCAGAAGCAAATTTTTGTTTTGTGCAATGACTCCAAGAAGAAACAAACATTAAACAGAGAAAAAACAAGAATTTCATCATGAAAATTGTGCTGAGGAGAGATGTGGTACATTAAAAGTGATTGAAACAGTTTCTGATCAAATGAATGCCAGCACCACAACGTATGACTACTCACAACTTGCTGCTCAGTGTTCACCTTCATGTTGTCATCTGTTTACCTTAGAAAGAGTGGTCATCCCCATATTGTTATGGTAGAACAAACCTCGAATCATTTTCCAGGATTAATCTGGAGAACTTGCGTTCAAGTTCTGTTGTTAGCTTACAAAGTATCGACCTATTGTAAGTGATTTCAAGTAGGACAAGTGAGGTGCATGAAACATTACGCATTACAAAAGTTGTAATTTTAAAGACCATCTTCAAGTGTACCCGCACACATGTGCCAAAAATTAGAAACGAGGAAGATGAGACCAGTACAGTCCTGGCCGTCAGTAATTGCGTCAAGCATGACGGCGCCTCATACACTGTACTCAAACTTGTACTGAATGTTGAAGCAGAATGTTGATGTGGAACGTGTAGATGTGATACTGGGACACAATGTTGAGCACACAGGGTCAATGTCAAGGCTGCCCATTTTGGTGCTAGAGTGCTCAAAAGGAGGCCACCTGGAAAGGGGGCACGCCAAACAGGGCTGTAATATGGCTTTTTCAGGGGGTAAACATGGATGAAATTGGCTGAAATTTTCATGGGGGAATCCGGATCCCTGTTCACCTGTCAAAGTGTCACCCTTTCGCTCTCTTTTTGCTGCTTCACCGAACCTAACAACCTCTCAACCCAGACACGGGGTTTTTGCATGCTTGCTCATAGCGTCGGAGGGCCTGGGGAGTGAATCCCGATGGAAATGGCTTCCTTTTGAGCACTCTAGCACCAAAAGGGGCAGCCTTGACATTGACCCTGTGTGCTCAACATTGTGTCCCAGTATCACATCTACACGTTCCACATCAACATTCTGCTTCAACACGTTTCAGTTCAGCGTAGGAGGTGCCGTCATGCTCGACGCAATTACTTACGGCCAGGACTGTATATACTTCAGCAGAAGTGTCATATACAAACGTACTTGACTTCACCTATACATAAGGTTGGGCAAATTGTTCTCCACGAATTCTTCTACTCTTCATTCGCGCGAACGTACAATCCGATGAAGGTTCTTCCAGTAATATTAACGATACCATTAAAGTACGACTGTCCTGCGTAGCATAGTCAGCATTCCGGTTCTGCTACTTCTGTGTCATACGGACTTATGTTCTCGGTAAGCATGAGCTCAAGGACACAGTAGTGCGGACTTGTCACGACCGCGTGGTCGCCATAAATTGGGGGTGCAATGGAAAACACAGAAGATGCGTTTAAATGCGATGTAGACGACATCAGTGGGCCACTAAACGAGGCCTGAAGACAGTGTAGCTTTCAGCCAATGAAGGTTACTGGACTTTGAGTTCAGCGTTACGCAATCATCATTATCAGCAGCTCTTTAAGAGCTGTGGCTCTGAAACTGCTTATGTTTATTGGAAAAGTCTGCCTGCCAACGCAATAGGAGTACGTATTCGTTGAAGCAAAGGACTAATTTTCAATTGCCATCTTCTTCTTCTCGATGTGATTCTCTCCATCGACGACGTGACTGTCTCCGCTCAGTATCCTCTCAAGGGCCCAGAACTTCTTGGGCTTGTACGCGTCCAAGTACTCCTTCTTCATCCACCCGGGCAAATTGTCGCAGATGCCCTTGTACTCAAAGTAAATAGGCAACTTGTGGAAGAGGAATGCCCCAAATGGATAGAATTCGGTCTCCTCCGGACTCTTTCCCTCGGACCCCGCAGGCAAGAGGCTGACTGGGATCTTGGAGTTGACATTGGCGTTATAGCAAGGGTCTTGGAAAAACGGCAAAGAAAACCTGCGCGAAAAACACAAATGTCAATGCTGCTCGTAAGCAATCTCGCTCCCAGCGCCACCATATGGAACTTGTATGCTCCGTGTACCACAAGGTACGGTGAACAAAGATGTGCGGATCTTTTGGATCGACATCAAATATTGTGATATTTGCAAAATATCAAATATGGTGTTATTTAAAAGTACGTGGCGAATTAAGTGGCGATATCATACGGAAACTTACAAAAGCTCTTGGGGCGATCTGACCATTGAAAATTCTATAGTACCTTGGGCCTGTTGGGTCAGTTCTGTCAATTCTACAACCGTTGTCACCTTGAACTCGTGGTCACATTCGTGGGTGAGATGACGAAATCCATCACTCCCGCGTACTTTTTCGCATATTTTGGGCATCTCCAGTCAAGACTGAGAACATCAGCTCCGATGTCAGGATGACTGGCCCAGGCAGAGAGCATTTCTCATACACAGTTACCGGATACTTATACGGAAGGAGACCCATAGAGGTGACTTGAAGTTAGATGAAGATTTGCAACTACCGCCGGAGATCTTTGTTTGTGCAAAGGGTGTTTGGAGCCACCCTGAGCAAACGGACATGGACTGTGCGTGCTGCATGTACTCCTATGCCAAGTTCCTGCGTGCGTACGCACATTCACTCCAGCCTGCAACTATGAATGTTGTCACCTGTCTTTCTCGATATCAATGACCCTATGAATGGTCGCCTTGAATCGTCTGTTGGACATGGCTGCCAGCTGCTCGCCTACGTTGACGACCACCGTGTCCGGGGTGGGTGGGACGCTGTGCCATTGGCCATCCAGCTCGATCTCCAAGCCAGGATAGTCGAAGGTCTGGAGAAGAGTTAAGATGCCACTATCCTGATGAGGAGGAGTGGAAATGACTGCAAAGCAATATGGTAGGGAGAAAGAAAGAAATGTTGAATTAATGATGCACTCACGTCTTCCATCGGGCAAATAAGCTCCCTGGGGGATGTTGTCCTTTCTCTTCGGGTAGAACAGCGGCCTGAGCGTGTGCCCGGGGACCTCTTGGAACATGTGGTCGAAGAAGTCCGGTCCTTCAGCGCCAGCTTCGGCAATCAGCTCCAACATGAGATAGGCATTCTTCTCCATCAACTTGTAGTGACTGCGCATAACCTGGAATGAACACCTAATCAAGGACTTAAGTTCAGCTCAAACGTCTGTGTTGTACCTTGTAGAACTCTTTCACTTCCTCTGCTTTGTCCTCAATGACCAGCTCTGGCGTGCGCTCTCTGAATGGATTCCCTATTTGGATCTTGTCGTCGGGTACGTCTGGACCGATGTCATAGCCTTGCTTGTACGAGAGTGAGCCCTCGTCTTCTGGGAAGAAGCCCCGGTAAGTGTTCTTGTTGCTCTCCTTGAAGGCCTTCGTGGCGAGCTGATCGATCTTAGTCTCTTTAGGTACCTGTGTAGGCCAAACAATTGTGTACTAACAAAAAGTGAGGTATTTTATTTCTGGAGAAATCGAGAAAAAAGTACACATATCTCGCTCGAGGTTTCTCGTACATTGTGAGGACCTACCGAGTGATTCAAAAAAGTGTATGAAAAGTGTGCTTTCTGGGAAATTCTATGTCTCTGGAGCAGATCGCTCAAAGCTGAACAAGGAACAAATTCTGCATTCACACTTTCATGTTCAACCTCTCTCAAATGCGCCATAAATGCATCAACCGTTCTGTTCACGAACAATTCTCAGTTCATGGAATATTTCACTACTCTCGCATGCGTACGCTGGAAAGCTCGAGAAGACACCATAGTCTCTCAACAAAAGAGACAATTGAAACATTATTGTGCACTCTGTATGATGGAGGCATCGTGTACGTGCATACAATTTGTGTGCCTGCAGTAGATTAGGACAAGCATCACGAAACTGAAGGTAGTCTCTCGTCCTGCTTTTGTCAAGTTACCTCATAGGTGAACCACTTGAGCCACTTGAGCAACGTTTCCTCGCTGTATCCGCCATAGCCTGTGATGAGACAGAACCCCACGTCGGTGAAGGCGTCCACCAGCTTCTTGACCTCCTTCTGGCGACTCTCAGGGTGAGACAGCGCCTCCTGGGACAGGTTGATGAGCGGCAACTTAATGGGAGGCGGTGGAGCAGACCTTACAGAAGCCATTTGGGGGAGCTGAGTCGATGCTTTCCGGTGCTGAGCTAGAGATCGAATGATGCAAGCCCCAGAATGGCAACTTTGCGAATGACAGACTGGTTGGGAGGTCCTTCTGGAGAACGAGAACTCGTCTCTCCCATAAATGTCTTGAGGAAACCGTTCGCACCCTATAAGTGTTAAACATAAATATTTCGTTGTTGATCCATGAGTTTTGAGCGTTACCAGTTAGTGTCGAGATTTATTAGGACCCGGTCTTTTTCATCATCTTTACTGACCCCTGCTGCAGAGAGTACGACTGGAAGGGCCTGCATTGGGGCTATGAAGCGTCGTACTGTAAAAGTGCATCAGTACGCCGTAGTACATGTCATCACGTGCGTGTGCTGTGCGACTGCGACGGCAAAACTATGTGATTGGGGCTTTATTTGGACGACATAACGGCGGGTTTAAGACAAGCAGAGGAGGAAACACACTGGCTCCCCTGACCTGAACAGTGACTGCTCCATTCACACTTTGCAATTGGTCGGTGGTCAACTGCCACTTCCAATCCTTGGCCCACGTCTCGGCCAAGGCCTTCGTTAAGCTCGTGACCTTTAGCACGTCAAGCAAGCGTACCCGTCAAATAAAGGGTAACAATCTTTTGGACAGGGCTGAACACGGGTTAGGAGGAAACGGCTGACATAGCATATGTGCAGCCTGCATTGAAAATCCTTAAGGCACGTATTCGCTACTGCAAACTAGTGCATGAATATGTACAGACATTCGTCCAATAAATATTTGTCGCTTTCCTGCTGAAGTACGACAATGCGTGCGAGTAGAAGTCCCAACTAACGTCTAATAACTGTCGAACTATTACCGTGTATCAAGTTTGGCACAATCGGTTTTTATTGATGCTTTAGTATATGAAGACCTTGTGTCGCTTGCTCTTTATTTCACACAACAGTTTTAAGACTTGAAAAAGAAATACAAGTACACGAACATCTCTGTTTCCAGAAGAACTCGGACACGTCAAAAAACCCTCTTCAATGTGGCATCGTTTAACAGAGCAGAATTATAAGCAGAGAAAGTGTTTTCATTATTTTGGTGCCTGTACTTATAACAGTTTTGCACTGCAAACTTTTTTTTACAAGCTGGGTGTTGGTAGCAGAAATTCAGCGGGATTTAGACAACACATTAACGAGTGCCAAAAAATCAATCTATAGCACGCAAGCAGTGAGGTCTCTCTGAATGGTGCATGGCGTCTTCGATCCAATTCCCTCCGGCGGCGCGCAGCATGATCTGAAGGAGGATCACAATACATGTAAGTGTTAGGAGAATAAGATAAAATGTCTGCCGTCATATTAGGTCATCATCTCACTCATCCCCTACTCATTTGGTTGAACAAATGTTCACTTTCTAAATCAGGAAACCCTTTGTGATAGTGACTTTAACGAGAGAAAAAGCGCGATCGTGACTTAATGGCGCTTTTCCGGCAGTAGGCGAGCTAAATGTCACGCTGCACTGACCTTGCGGCAATACATTGAAAGATTGTTCCGCAGTCACAGTCTTCTCCTTCTTGTACGATTCCGTCCCCACAGAATGGCGAGTCCACCTTGATGAGGCAGGCAACGCGGGTCTCAGAGTCCAAGTTCTTGCGCACCAGGCTCCTGGTGCACGGCGAGAGGATCTCGTGGTTCAACTTGTGACCGTCGTTTGAATATTTCGACATCAGGTAGCGTCCATTGACCCACTGAGGAAGACCAATGAGGTGGTTTTTTGTTGTTTCTTTTTCACGAGGGGTGGTGACCCAGATTCACTGCTCTTTGAGTCACACACCCAAGTTAGTGAATCTCTGATACCAGAGGTGGCAGTACCTTATCGTCCGGAGTGCACTGCGCACTCTGGGCAGCATCTGGGTCGTGCTTTGCCCCAAAGCTGTGCATCATTTCGTGCACAAGATTAAGAACACCCATGCGCAGAGGAATCCTCTCCTCCTGAGAGCTTCTCAAGCTGATGAATAGAGCATTGAAGCTGTAGGCATTTCGGTCAGACTTAATCCGAACCTAACGAAGATTTTTAGGAAGGAGTGCGACTTTCAAGAAGATAAGTTAATCCAGCCAGTGTCACCCTGCTCTGGCAAATGCCTCCCACGCCACTTGGCTTTGGATTTCCTCTCCAAGACAATCCCAGCACAAGTTCACTGAATGCTCGGTCAGTGAAGAGGATACCCAAACAGAAACCATCAAAATTATAGCGGGAGAAACGTTTGAGGAAGTCTTCAGGCACCTAAGGAGATGGCTTTTGTGCGGTCATTCTCAGTGAGTGCGGGTCAAGCATTGTTAACTCGCCTCGTACTCTCCGGTGAGCAGGTTCACCGCGCTGTCAGGGCTCTTGAAGATGGTGATCTCGGACACCGTGAACCCCAGGCACTCGCTCAGTCCGTCGTCGTCAAAGTCCTCGGACTGAAACAGCGCGTTGGCCTCCTGCAATGCGACTAGGCAGCCAGTTAACGACCCCAGAGGTTGTCACTGAAAAGTCCAAGATCACCTTGATGTGCCAGAGCATTTGCAGTAGGGTCTTTTCAACGCTTCCCTCTCCCACCTGAATTGAAGAACATTTTTTTGTGAGTGCATCTCATGTGTTTGATATTGGGATATGTTACTGATATATTGGGATGATATCGGCATATGTTTTGACATTGTTCGATGTTACTGACTTCGTCGTAGAACAGGTGATCTGCTACGATGGTGAGATCACACATTCTTCTGGTTGGTGCCTTGCTGTTACCAGGAGAGGAGCCCCAGCCTGGTAGGCTCGCTTTCATCTCTCGGGAGTCTTTTACATCGTGCCTGGAATTAGGAGCTTATGTGACTTTGTTCTACCTTGTCCGCCCACGACATGTGGACCCTGTCGTACTTATGCAGCAATGTCTTGAGTCCGTCGCCAAATATGTGCATGTCCCTGGACTTTCTGTTGTGCGGCTCCAAATAGTGCACGGCATCTCTCATGTACACGGTGCCGTAGAAGTGGTCGTCCATCAAGAAGCCACTGGCGCTGGTGAAGTCCTCGTCCACCACATAGCCGGCGGCATACCTGCGTATGCGTACAAAAGGATGATGACTCCTTTTTCTACGTGTGCTCGTGACACGGGGCGCATCGCATGCATGCACAATTTTGGACGTGCATGCGTAAGAAGCGACGTACTTGAGCGAGAATTGACTGATCCCCACGTCTTCTGAAGTGTTCCTCACACCGAAGATGGTGACGTTGAGCCCCTCCCAGGAGCTGGCCAAGATTGACTCGTGCTTGAACTCCTTGAGAAAGAGACACAGTGTGTAGTTGCTGCCCCAAGCCTCTATGTCCGCCTCACGCTCGCAGAGCGAAGAACGATGCATCATGTGTCCCTTAGGCGATCGCTTCATGCGCCGCCCATCCCAGGTAGATCTTAACATGCCGTTCATTAGAGAGCTCTGGAATAAACTGTGGCAGACTTCACCTGTACGTAGGAGGCCGGACTCTGCTGTCCACCTTCTGGCAAGGGACGCCTTCTAAGCACAACTTGGGCACTGGCGACCGTGTTAAGGACGTCTGGTTGCCGCTGTTCTCCTGCACGAGGCCATTCTTGTCGTCCACCTTCAGCTTCAGCGGACCTTCCACTTCCGAATGCCTGTGCTTGAGCTTGATGATGGGAGGAAGCTCATCGTCGCTTGAGCCCTGATACAGATACACATATCGGTACACGGATATCGGTAGCATGGGGAAGCAGCGACATGCTTGGCTTACATCGTAGAGACGGCGGCGGTCATAGATGTCGACAGCGATCACATCTACGTTATGGGTTCTTTGCTCTGCGGTGTCAGACTGCTCGCTGAGGACTTCGGAGTAGGGAAAAGCATCGACCTCGTTGATACTCTGGTAGCGGCTGTGAGATGCAGGCAGAAAGACGAGAACCGCGAGGACGGACAGCCAAAAGCCAGGGTGTAAGTGGACCATGTCTGTCTGTCCGTCCGTCTGTCTCCCTCATCCGCCTACCGTTGGGCCACTCCCGACCCCTGCAGAGGCAGGGGGACTGAGACCTCCCCGGGACCGGGAGGCAACGCTCTGATATCGGACATAATCTGGCTAAAGAGGTGGAAATAAACTTCCTGACGAGGTGATCAATGTGGCGCAGGCATGCGACACATGACACGCCAAGACTCCTTCCGTCACCAGTGTCGCAGCATCCAGAAATTTGGGACGTCGTCGACTTGAAGCCGACGTTCCTGCTATTACGTGCGGAGCTGCCGTCTTAACCTTTCCTCGTGTACGACATTTGTGCTCCTCCTGATTGCAGTGACGTCATTTGTTGGCCTCCGCTGTGTCCCATGCTGAAGTTGCCATTGTCTACGTAGTACGACTCGTTATCTGCGCCGGATGGGAGAGAAAACAAGCGATGCATGCACGCCGGGGAGAATCGTATGAGTGGTAAAAATCAGAGTCTTCACGCAGCCGGCATTCCGGCGACTGGAAGCGGATCAAATTGAGGGTCGGCAAACCAAAGGCCGACCGCCGATTACATATTCTTTGCACACACGCACCGGTACACGACTTACAACCGTGTAATGTGGACCAGAAGCCCAGAATCACGGGCTTCAGCACTACATTTTGTGCTCATTTTCCGCACATGCGCGCGAGTTCATTTCCTCACGGATGGTGATGTGCTCATCCTGCTAAAAAAAGCCTTGCCTCGTTTCACCCGAAAAGGTCTTTTGACCCAAAGTTGTCGTGCTGCGTAGCTTCTCTCTAACCCCCGTCTCAGTATGCATCGAAGGTCAAGGTCGATTCTCCCAATCTTTGCTTCCTCTCCACCATTTAAACTCACTTCTTCCTTGCAGCACACACAGAGAGAGAGAGAGAGAATTAGCAGTAAGGTTCGTCTTTGCTCTCACGCCGTTGTGCTATACATAACGCGTGAGCCAAAGAAAACCCAGCGGGAGCGCCGGAGCTGAAGCCGCTGAAGCCTTCAGCTCGCCTCACACGGCAGAAGGCAGGACTCAAGCATGATTTTATTGCGCCCGAAGGACGCCACATTATAAAACAAGGGGGCGGCAATCGTGATGGCGCCCATAACTCTTCTTTCTGCGAGGAGCAGAAGAAGGCACTTTCGCAGACTGCACAGCACAGTTGCAATTACGACGACTGCGCGTGCGCAGTGCGACCGCGCTACGTGCGCACGTACATAAATACATAGACACAGTCAGTAATGCAATCGACGATGATTATGAGAGGCTTTTTGCCCGCTCAGTCAAGGTTGTCTGATGGATCCCCAAGGGGGGGCTGAGGAAGCGAGACTTTTCCTACCACCGGCCGCACTCCATGTGGATTGTCCATAGGTGCACGAAAAGCACCTGCAGCTGTCATCATTAGCATGGAGTAATAGCCGGAAGGAGGGAGATCAAGTATGCACACACTCGGCTGCTCCCGCTGCAGTTGTGCACACCAGTCGTGGAACACCACACGACCGTGGACGCTTGGCACACGTCGGCGACCTCCTCCGGCCCGGCCTGCCGCACTTCCACCACTGGAGGCACCGCGACAAATAGGCCCTCTTCTCAGTCAGGGGAGAAAAAAGATATCCAGATCGACGCGCTTCTCCCTTATTTCCGTCAAGTTCAAGGCTGCGCGCGGGGTAAAAATGCCGACTTGGTTCATTTTCGCCCGGTCGTTTTCATTTCCACTTGAGACCACTAAATGTGTTCATGCAAGCTTTAAGTGTTTCTGGAAGATGCCTGTTTTTGCTTCCCCCACACTTAGAACACCTTGGGCCTAAGCCCCAACCTTCGCAGGGTCGTGGGAAAGAGATTTCTCTATCGCTTGGGCATTAAAAAAGAAGAAGGGGTAAAAAGCGCAACCGCTCAAATATCTGCAATAAATTCCATCTAAAGATTGGCTCTTTTTTTTCCTCTTGTTCAGCCAAGTGAAAACTTTTGTGTCAGAAGAGGACGAATGTAAAAAATGCATTAATCGGCTTAGAATTTCATGGCTGTGGGGTCATACTTAAAGGGATTAATTGTCGCGCTTCCTTGGCGTACCTGACTTCTTGCAAGCAAAGGCCCGGTTTGAATAAATGTGCAAACAGACCCTTTTTTTGGCTCTCTCTCATGAGCCAGGAAGTTGTTTTGTCTCCTCCCAAATACAATGATGTCTTTCTGGATCTGCCGTTGGTCGGTCATGTTCATTCATCCACTAGGTCGTAGTCATGCCTCGGACCAACACATGGGTCATGGGGAAGGTGCTCAACGCGCAGCAGTTCTCGCTCCTCCCCCGCGTGTCGGGCGTGGAACGCCCACGGCCACCGTGCGGGAGGTGGAAAAAAAAAGATGGGGGGTAATAATTGTTACCTCTGCAATTTAATCATTGGGTAACTACTGGCCCATTTGGGGGAGGGGGCGATTTTGGGTCGAGCCTCACAGTGGCCAGCAAACATCCAGCTGGAGGGACTCCAGACTCAGATTGAAGGCGCTCTGTGCACCAATGTCCTGGAGATGTCGTACACTTTACCCGCTGAGGTGTGCTAATAACACTTCCTTCTGAAGGCCTCCCTTTACATATGCTTCAGTGCATTGTTTGGCAATAGTAAAGTTTATAACAAGCCTCACACAGGCACTTACAGCTGAGGTGATGGAAAGTACACCTTGGAGTGCCTACGAAATTGGAAGAGGAGCGCTTTAAAAGGCTCTAATTTAAGACTTAGGGCAGTTCGTAATTCCTGACATTTTTCTTCTCCTCTTCTTTCCATTCATTCTGTTCCAAGATGATGGAAGTAACTAGGCCAGCCTGAGTAGAATAGAAAAACAGCTCGTCCTTGGGAGAAAATATGCATCAATACACCTTGTGCAGTACACACAATGAACTATTTCCTCTAGATGATTAGGAGAAGTTCGCAGGTACGCGATTGTCGTGATCGAGGCTTGAAAAAAAATGACATAACGGCGAGCGTGAATCGTGAATATTTCGCAGCTGCTCAGAATAGAATCTGCGTCTTTTTTGCCCGCGTTCATTGGAGCTTGACATAATGAGACTTAATGCCTGCTTCTACTGAGAAGTGAAGTAAAAACGCCTTTTCCCACAACAGAGCAACAAAATGAAATTAATGATGGTGACGTGCTTGATTTTTGCCTCACCTGCAAATTTGACGCCAATTATCGCGGGTTATGTATTTTGCATGCAACGTTTTAATGCACAGGCAACAAAAAAAAAATTGCACAATGCCGTTGCTGTTGTTGTGCCAAGAGGAAAGATGAGACAATTGAGCACGCTCAAGAGGCCTGATCAAAGCAAACATTTAAATTCTTGGCTGTCACATGAGGTGACATCTGTGACATGAGGTGAAGTGGGTAGAGCTGAGGCCTTCTTCGTTTGGAGTTTCATATAATCTTTTGCACAGGATTTGTTCGCTGCTTTGTCCGTCTGTCTGTTGCTGGGGGCTTTTTTTTATGAGGGCTGCCCACGAAGATGATCGGCCAGGCCGTGATCATTCCTTCCGGAGACTTTCAGCTTCTTTGGCAGCGCTGTGAGGAGGGTCGAAACGTACCTGGCTGCGTTGGTTTTCAAAGGCTTTTTTTTTCTCTCTCTCTCTCTCTTTTTCCTGGTCTGGATTGATGGGGGCTCCTCGTTGACTGTCGATCGATCACACGCCTCAAGATGCAACAACAACAACAACAGCAACAACGTTTGAGGCGGCATCAAGGACGACGGAGGAAGAACCCACTCGCTCGCTCATTCACTCACCCAAAAGAGAATTAGAGAAAGAAATCTGGTAGAGGAAAAGATTTATGTTTCCCCCTTCTTCTTCACCCATTGTCGTAGCCATTTTTCATTCATCCCCCCCCCCGTTCTCTTCTCGTGGCCTTTTCAAACAGGAGGCAATTTTTGGCCAAATTTCCACCCACGTCAGTTCTGATAATAAGATTATTCTGGAGGTGAAGCTTGCGAAAAGACACTGAAGGCATCTCCTACAGGGTGTCTGAGCCGGAGCAACATCTGGCCAGAAAATCGAGGGTGACTTTGCGAGAAAAACGAATCCATTTCCGCAAACATTTGTTGCACGACGAGCGTGACACTAGAGTTAAGGAGCAATTCTATGCCTTTTGAGACTTCAACACACGACAACTCGTAAATTAAATTTACGGGCATGTGGCACTACTCTTCTTCCTCGTGGCCAAGGAGGACAAATGCCAAGAAAGTCAACACGGAGCCGCAGTTGTCCTTCATGGGGCACACAGCCAGGGTTCGGTTGGCCGCAACAATGGAGGAGAGCGCCGACATTGACATGCACGGCCTGATTCTCCACCACGTCCATGACGGAGTGACTGAAGAGCGGCGGCGGCTCCTTGAGGAGGTGGACGTACAGTTACATGTGTGGAACAGTTTCGAGACTTCTCTTCTCTGACGTTAGAGTTTGTCGCGATTCAGACGGAACTTTGAGCCACACTCTTAACTTCGACATACGTCTAGGCACATGAGTAGGAATGACTTGACTGCGTCGAAGGTTTTTTTTTTTTGCTATATCGAAGGTTCTTTTGTCAGACAAACGGACCTAAAGCAAAAAGTCCTCACTACATAGGTAAGACGTCAACCTCGAATCTTCTCACCTAGAGGAAATCTGACTGTACTTGGATGGTTTTGCTGCCGGACTCCGGACGTGCACTTGAGTATGACAGAGAATGTGACCAACGAGTACCTGGTGACGGATCCTGATCGTGCGAGGCTGAAGAAGCTGGCATGGGAAGAACATTTCAAAGCCCACATCACTTTCTCGACATGCTGCGCTGCACCGTGGGCACGTACAGAACGTGCTGCGCATGATGTACAGTTTTCTGGCCTTCGTCGTCATGTTCGTCAATGAAGAAATCTGGTGAGAAAAACAAAAAGTGCCGCCGCGGCTGGTCTGGATTGGTGGGGGATGGGCGGGACCGCCAACAAGGGGAAGAGGAGTCACCTGAGCAACCCCCTGCCCATCATTGTCTGTAACAAGAAAGAAGACATTGTCAAGGTGATGTCTTCATTCCACCTTTAATTCCATCACTTCCTACGCTCGCAACTGTTTTTCTTCCCTCAAGGATGTGGCAGTCATGTCACTTTCTGAGCTCATTTCACGTTGCTCAATCGACTTGATTAGTGCGGCACTGTTCGCCAGACCGCGTGAGGCGCGAAAAACGCGCTGCGCCCCTGGAGTGTTGCGTCCTTTGCGGCTCGCACGACGCCCACCCCGTTACCCTTGATGGGTGTAACAGACCTTCGCGCACTGCACACGCAGGAAGTCTCCTCTTCCGAAAGAAATAAAAGATCACGCTTCTTTAGCCCCTCCTCAGGAGAATAAATAAGAAGTAAATCGATGGCAAACATGCAACGCGCTGTTTCGGACTTGATTAATCTTCTCCTCAGACTCTGGTATAATCATTGCAATTAATAGTGGATCAAAGACGGTCTGGAAATTACAGTCAGCACGATCAAATGGAGGAGATTCTCTGCTGGAGATGACAGAGGTCCTTGATCAGCTGAGAGCAGCATAAATTGATGAAAAAAGCCGCGTTCTCAGGAGCATCTCTCGACCATGATTAAAGTCTGCTCATTGACTTGTAAGGCCAGGAGGAGCCTGAGCAAAATGTCTGTCAGCATCTTCCCTTTGAGGCTAAAAGGTGACTGAGAAGAAAAAAGAGGAATCAGGCTTGAAAAGTTTCTTTTTTCGCACAGAAGAAGAGCCCGTAAAAGGCCTTTGCCTGACATAATGACGATGAGCTTTTTTTTTTTACCTCTCGTCCTCTGTCTCGTCTTGTCAAGGACTCGCGCAACTTCCAAGGAGTTTTTTGCAGTTTCCTCCAGCATCTCATTGGAGACGCTGCTGCCGTCGACACGCCAGGAATTTGTGCCCGCGCGTGCAGCTTCTCGAATTTTTGGTCACGAAAAAAAAAGTCACGAAAAAAAAATGTAGGAGTCGCGATCGCAATTGGGTCGAGAGACTTTTTTTTTCTTTCAATTTTCAGCTAAGACAATCGTTCTTTGGGCAAATGAGCTCTACCTTATCTTGAGGTAGAAATCGCAAATATGATCTCTATCTGCTAAATAAGTGTCTCATCATTTAACGTCTGGGGTAATTTCTGCCTCTATTTGGCCACTTCCGCACACACCACCTATGAAAGGCTGTTGTTGCCATTTGAGCCCTTTGCGTGCGTGCTTTAACCCTTTCCCCCCCCCCTTCCACGAGGAATGAAGAAGCACTTGACCTTTTATAACGTTTGCCATTCTGGCGAGAAAAAGCATGCAAAGAGGCCACTTGCTGCATCCTGTAGATGACAGGTGGGCGGGAGCTCGATAACGTGGGCCAAACACCAACAGCTAACGTCTTATGATCATCATCAAGCACCCACAACAACAACAACAGCAGCAGCAGCTTTTTACCCGTCTCCCTCGCCCATATTTGGGAAACGTTGGCATGCGAAATTCGCAACTGCAGCAGCAGCAGCAACAACAACAACCGCAGCTCAGCTCACATGTGCCAACGTAACCGACTTTTTTTTCTCCTCCGCCACGCTGAACAACGCCGACGGCGACAACATTTCTTCCACGAAGGAGCGCGCGTGAGCGAGGTAGAGAAAAGGGCGGATGGGCGGTGTCGTCATCGCTTCTTCCCCCCCATGCACATCTGCATGCATGTGTACACACACCCAAAGGTCTCGGTTGCACCACATGCGTGCGTGCGCGCGTGCCAGCCAGCGTACGGTCCTGAACTACCAGGAGTTCGTGATCGGTGGAAGAAGTGTGATATATTGGGCGCTGCCAGCTTCCGGCTTCCTCTCCAGAGAAGTTCCTGATATCAGCTTATTAGCGACTTGCGAGAGGGTCTTTGTTAGTTCGCGACACCGATTTAGTCATGGTCGAGGCGTCTCCTTTTGTGCGAGAGACAAACTATGCGGGTGGCGCATAAATCACCTATTATTTATTTATCTATCCGCGTGAGCGTCTGAGACGCTTCCAGTTTGGGGTTCCGGTCCAAGAGAATGAATCTCCTCAAAAAAAAAATATTTAGCAGATTCTTGAGATGAAGAGAAGACTTTTTTAAAGTCTTTCTTTGTTGCTTCACCTCCCTCCTCGAGTTCATGTCAATCAATTTGCTACGCGCATCTCCTTCCTGACTGCAAAGAGGGTGCAAGCAACTTTTGTATGCAAGCCCAGGTCATGCAGCGAATGCATCTGTTTTGAGTCAGGCATTCTTGCACTGCAGCAAGAGACGCTCGACTATTTCTTATCACTTTCTGCAAATCTACGTGTAGGATTGAATTAATGAGTACGACACCAATACCTACGCATATGTACACGGACTCACCACAGGTTTTTTATTTCGCAACTGCCGCACTGTACAGGGTGGCCACTGTATACAGTGTCCCTAATAAAAGGGTTACGATGGCGCATTGCGCGGTTGAATTTCCAGCCTTTTCATGGCTTGACCGCCTTCCAGTCGTAATTTCAGGCCAAATATATGAAAAGAGTAAAGCTTTTACCTCTGAAGCGGGCCGACTTATGAAGTGGCCTCCTTTGGCCGCCAGGAATTTGGTGGATCGTCTCGTAGGAGGAAAACATCACGAGAACACGTGAGTCGGCATTACGACAGAAAACCTTCCGATAATCGAAGCTGCCCAAGTTGTTCTCGTTGATCATTTAGCCGTGGCAGCTGGAAATTGGTGGAGTCGGAGTGCGGGACATCACTTCGCCCCCCACCCTGTACATCCAGCCCAAGACCTGCCCAAGAACGAGGAGAGTGCAGAAAACAGATCTCACAGTTCTAGGCTGTACTCGTTCGGGGTACGCATTCGCTATTCATCTTGCCGCTCGATCCTTTAAAATCGATCGATCGATCGATCGATGGATCGATCGATTTTTAGGTCGTCATTTCAAACATTGCCAACTGCAGTACTGAACCGGTGCTGTACTGTACAATGATACATACGCACTGGTACGTGCGCTGTATGCACACATCACTGTGGAGCCATCAGAAAAGGAAAATTATGGCAGTCGATAAAAGCATCCATTTGCGTGATTTTTCTTCGGAGAAATGAAGATGATCCGGAAGCCGCTGGGGTCGCCCGGCGGGAGGCCCGTTTAATGAGCGGACATTAAGCCCGTCAGCCCGCGCATCGTGATTACACGCACGGTACAATCCCTATGTATTGCGAGTATGCGTAGTCAGAGGGCTCTGTGCAGCAGTGCAAGAGCAGAGCCCGTGAAAAAAGAGAAGCCAATAATGGCAGGCTCGATTCACCAGAGTGGATGGAGGAGGCGAAGGAGGAGCTGCTTTATTGCAGGTGGCGTTAAACCGTGATGGCTGCAGCGAAGATCGCGACTTCTCCTTCTCCTTCTTCTTCTTCGTCGTCGTCGTCGTCGTCGACGACGACGACGACAAGCAGAGGACAAAAGTCTTTGGGGGAGGAGGCAGCAGCAGATCCATTTCAAAAGGCAGTCCTCGTATCGATGAGGTCGATTGGCCTGGAAATGTCAAAAATTGCCCGAGATTAATTTCCGGCCTCACTCATTGGCGGCGCTGTAAAGAAAAGCATGGGGGAAATGACGCGAACTCGCCAGTTAAAGGTCGACTTTTTGGAGGGGAAGAAGTAATGAGAATCATGGAGCACAGCAAGGCCCATCTCCGGAGCTCAGCGTATCTCATTGGAATATCTTAAAGGAAAGCAGAGTTTTGGCATGGCAGCTGCGATCCTTTTCTTCTTCTCGGCCCCAAAAGAGTTGCTCGGCTAGTAACAAGGGAAGCTTTGAGGATGCGCGCGTCCTTCTCCACCTCCAGCCCGAGCAGAAGAAGAGTGCCTTGACCCTGTACAAGAAGGGACCTTTTGTCCAATTAGCACCCCTCTCTTTTCACTACTAAATGGACACTTTGTATCGGCCCAGGAATTGTTCGGGTTCACCACATATGGTGCAGGTGTGCGCGCACTTGTTCGTACGGGTGAGGGAGGACAGCACAATACCGACTGGAGCAGCATTTTTAATTTGGGCTCGCCCCATGTGGGCCTCCACGATCATTGCTGAGTAATTCGCATAAGACACAATGGTCGCATTGTTGCTCATAGTGATGTGAAATATGCACTGCCAAGATGATGACTGAACAGAACGTTAATTTTTTTTTTTTTTTTTCGCAACATTGAGCGAGACCCGCGCGTGTTTTGTGTTGATGTCTGAGACTAATTAAGCAATTTTCAGCTGGGCGTGTGACTCACATTAGCATAACCAGGAAGGCGAGAGAAACTTTTTTCGTTGGTGAGGCCCAGCGGGGGGATCGGCCACAACACGTTTGGCATCACGCACCCATAAGGCACAGGGGGGAAGGAGCTGCCAAGACAGACGTTTGGCACCGCCGTGCCAGAGATGGCCACAAGGCAGGCGAGGAAGTTGGCACCGCCGCCGTGGCCGAGTCGGTGGGATCCCTGCTCATTTGCATGCGCGCCTCCTCTTGTTTTGCGTCGTCCTCCTTGAGGACGTTGCAGACAGCGTTGGCGTTCGAATTCAATTCCGCTGGGCGGGCAGGGGGTAATAATTTCTTCCTGACTGCGACCGCGCAATTGATATGGGGAAACAAAGGTCGAAGGGATCGCAATTTCGATGGGGAGAAAAACGTCGCTCACATTGTACGTATGTGAGCCGTGAGGCCGCGATTAGACGGGCCCACTTTTTGTGTGTGTGTGCATGCGCTTTTATCCGACAGCTCCAGCAGAGAAAGTAGTGTGGCTGTGCAAGGCCAGATCTGTCCGTCGAAGCGCGCCCTTAGTCAGTGCGCGAGATGATATCGAGGCTAATGTAAGCAAGAGCAAAAAGAAGCGGGAGGTTTTCGGTTCCTTCCAGCATGTGCGAACAAAAAAAAATCACAATTAATGACTTGCGCGTGCAAATTATAAGAAAGTAAATTCCCATAACCGAAGAAAAGAGGCTCCATTCCAAAGCAATTCTTAGTCGGTGAAGAAGAACGACTGCAGACTGCGCTTCTCCCGCTCGCTCGACGTCTCCGGTGCCCGCTGAACGGCGGTTGGCGTGGCAAAACACCGCCCAGAGGATTCTTGGCCAGAGTGACCGACGGCAACGATACAAAAGATGTCCAATCACCAGTGACAGGAAGAGGGAGGGCGGGCGGACGGACACTTGTCACTTCCGGCAACAAGGAAGATGCTTCGACGATTTCAAAGGAGTCCTGGACCTTTTTTTTTCCAGCGTCGTCGCGATGATTCTCCACTTTTTCGTCTTCTTTCCGATAACCATCGCTGGGTCTCGCTCGTCCAGGATAAGAAAAAAGTAGGCTTGTCCCTCGTCATGGTTGCTCTGCATAATACTAATGACAACACCAAAACAGTGATCTGCACTTTCCATTTTGCCCGAGACGAACGCTTTCTTGTGCGCCCCGAACGAACCTGAAAAAGACACGACCTTTGCCAGTCAGGCATTAGATTACCATGCAGAAATTCATGCAAAATGCATCATGCAAATAAGTCTTCTGAGCAACAGTGCACACTTTTTTGCCAAGTCTTTGTTGGCGCTGCGGCTGCCGCCAATTTACCCTTGGCCTCCTCAAGTCCTTTTGATAAGGAGCCCGGACGACGGGCGGCGATCAGAAAGCGATTTGTGAATCGCCTCCATGTTATTGACTGGGCTTGACAATGAAGCAAGTTTTCCGCGCCCTGCCCAACGACGCCAATTTTCCCATATCGTGAGTGTAAAAAAAAGGTCCATTGGCAGTCCAAGGACGAGGCGAGAGTCGATTGAATTTCATACGCATACACAAGGTCTTCTTCGCCTTCTCCTCCTCCTCCTCCTTCTTCTCCTCCTTCTCCTTCGCAGCCGTCGTCGTCGTCATCTTCACCGGCGCTTCGTGAGCTTAATCAGGGATAAAAATCGATAATGAGGAGGAAGAGATGGGTCTTAATGGCGTCAGATCAGGTCGACCGATGCTCTTTGATGCTTAGCCATCTTTGCCCGGAACAACTTGTCGACAATGTCGGCGTCAACTCAAGTCACCCTGGATGTCGATGCCCCCTTGTTCCGCCACACGCAACAGTCAAATGAGCACTCCTTGGTCGGTGAGCCAAGCTGTGATGACGGTGATTAAGAACTTCTTGTCCTGGTCCACCAGTTAACCCTTTAATGCCGGCGGCACGAAGAAGACGCAAGCTCACAAGGCTTCTCCAAGGCCCGGCCGTCCATCTTTTATCTCGTGTGAATTTCCTCGGCCATTTTTGCATGATGCCACACATGGACAGAAAGAAACGTTGGCAGAAGATGGACGCCCGCCAGTGCTGCGAATCTGGCGACGACGATGACGACGACTACGACGACGACGACCTTCGTCTCTGTGTGCGTCTTCCTTCCTGCTTCTTGATTTGTGAGCTGTGCACGGCTCTCGAGTAATTCTTAGTTACCCTCAGACAGCATTTTTCTTTCTGTCCGCCTCCATGGGATTCTCGTGGAACTCGACGTTGAAGCACATAAGACACTTGACGCATGCACGCTTAGATGGAAGGTAATGAAAAGAGTGCTTTGCTCGTCGCTACATTGAAGTCAGGCAGCTGTACTGGCCATCCGTTGGTCCGTGGGCCCGCCCGTCCGTGCCAGGTTTGCAGTGGGATGAGAAAGAGAAATTGTCGTCTGCCACGTCCCTCGTCTTCTTCTTCCTGACCATCAAAGAGTGGCCATTGAGGTGGCAACTGGACAATACGTGCACAGTTTTCCTTCCACCACCACCAAAGCTCTTTCTTGGCAGCTCCAAGCCCATCTGCCTGCGTACAGAATGGGGTAGGTAACTATGCATCATAGTTCACTTCAATCTTTTCCAACTATTGACGGTGGCTGTAACGAAGAGTTTCCCGCCCGTGGCCGGGACATGAGCGATAACTTCCTACGTACGAGCGTCATGGGGCATATGCGTTTCCTCATCTTGTCCTTGATGTCCTGCTAGCTGGTCCCGGGATCATTTCGACCCACAACAAGCAAGACTCTGACGTGGAATGCCACAACAGGGGATTGTCAGGGAAAGGGAATGTTTCTTGCTCGCTTCTTGCCCTCCCCATTGGGTGGGTGGGCGTGATTCGTTCAGACTATCGCACCTTCTCAGGCTTTTTTTTGTGTCGCCAAGGATTTCTCACATGTGCCTATTAGGAGGGCGGCGAAGATGATCTTTTAAGGGACGATACTCATGGCGGCACTTGAGGTTACGTATACATAATGTACCGTGACGACGTCCTATGCAGTACAAGTCTGAGCAAAGTGGGACGAAATGAGACGCGCGAGGCGGAAGTGGCCCGTGATTCACTCTTTGGAAAAGTCGGATTAGTTAGCGATGACGATGATTACAGCACGCATTGTGGCAGTACAGATTCAAAGGCCTTTTTTGCTGTCGCCTTCGCCGTTGCCGTCGTTGCCGTCTTCGTCTTCTTCTTCGTCGTCGTCGTGTGCATGCCCTTTGTGGGTCCGGCGCACGACGGCGTCTTCTGTGAAGCATTTCAATTATGAAAAGGCAAAGAGAAGTGAGGCATGAGCCAAAACTGGGGGCTCCTCTTCCTCCTACTCCTGTCAACTCCGCGCCAAAAGGATCAGACACCAATTGTTACATAAGGTCTCCTCCCCCATGTACGTGCAGGCCCTCCATGTACCTGGGTATTGCGCTCCTACGCCTGCTACGACAATGCCGTACCGTATAGTACAATCTGTGTGATCGACCAAAGCGTCAGTTTTAGGCACGAGGACAAAGCAGCCCACGTTCGCCGTCTAAGCAGAGAGCACATCAGGCCTTTATGCCAGACTTGACGGGCCCTGTTTGTTGTGTTGAGGAAACAGTGAAAGTAAGGTAATGCCTCAAACCTGATAATTGTGGAGCAGCTAACCTACGTACAAGACTGAATTTGTGCGCCCATAACAGTCTGAAATGGCTGGGGAAAGAAATTTGGCGCCGTCGCATTTTTGCAAAGCCCGGAATTCTGCACCACACATATGTGCACAGCTATATAGCATTCTGCATGCCCGCGTTACAAATGGGCAGCTGGGTTGCCAAAGAACGAGCATCTTCTGCCGCAGTTACCCAGATGATGCAAATGCGTATGGTAAATTCGTCTGACTCTGAGTCCATTTCGCCAGCGTCCAAAAGCTCTAAATTGGCGCCCTGGCGAATGCGAAGCGACCGCCGCTCCGTTGTCGATTTCCGCGTTGCACATTTGCACTCTCATCTCCACCTCGCCCTCATTTGCGGGGTTGCACGCGACTGCTCCAGGAAGGAGGCGAGAAAAGAGAGCAGCAACAACACGACAAATAGTGATGCATGGAGAAGACTTGAGTAATGCACGCGCACCAAGACAGAAAAAAGTGCGCGCACTTGGCCATTTCTTAAAAGCGCGTCAACTATTCTGCATGCAAGCTGGCTGATGTTGCGATTTCGCCTGTCCGGAATGGCGCACAGTCTGGAAGTGTTGGCTGAGCGTGCACGACTCCTCTCAAGGTCGAGAGGGGTCAACTGGGGGGGGGGATCTGTACCCAAACATGGGGAATGCAAATTTAGAAAAAGGTTCTGGCTGGCATTCTTTTCTCTTCTCTCTCCTGCTCTGAAGAAGAGTTCCTTCGGTAAATGCCATTGCGGGGAAGCGCTTGCGACTGCAAATGGGCTCATTGTTTCTTTTGCCAGTCCTCTAACCCCCCCTCCATCTCCTGCCTGGCGGCCAAGTTTGCTTATGCCTGTGTGTACACGTACACAGATAAAGGGTTATCTCAAACGCGGCAGGACTCTCTGATAGAAACAATGAGCTGCACTCAACAGTAATGCGCTCTCTAAAGGTCTTAGCACTGTTTTATCTCTGGCTCGTCCTGAGCGGAGACGCATCAGATCGTCCGCCCATGGTGCGCGATAAAGTGAAGACAGATGAACTACGGGCTACTTTTTTTTCTGATCCCTGGGTATGTGTGAATGCATCATCACCTTGGAGTTAAAAAAAATTATTCCCTCCCTCTATATTTCACAGCGACGTGGGAGAGATAAATCCAACTTTTTAGTTCAGCGGCTCACCTTAAGCCTGCCATAAGTCATTTATTCGTACGCCCATCCTCGCTCTTCTTCACGTTTTCAGGCGCCATCATCGTCTCCGACTGTGTCATCAAGGATCCCTCTCAGTCCGTGGCCATTCGACCTGCAAGGGATATCGAGGGATATCTGGCGATACGAGCGATGTCGTCTTCTTGCTGACCGCCAACTTTGGACAGTTGGAGTGCGCGTGCGCGCACAAGCTCGCCCTGACACCATCGGTGACCGATGAAATATTTAGCCCCGGCCTTGGCTGCTCCTGAGAAGGTGGAAGAGAGAGAAAGGAAGATGGGAAATCGCCGACGTCCCGGGGAGTCCGCGTTCAGGTTGCTGCTGAGCATTTTCCGCCTATCTCGAGAAGGTTTTCCTTGACCGAAGATCTTGCCAGCGACAAAATGGCTCCGAATTCACCATCGTTCGCTGGCTGTGAGCGAGCCTGCGTGACTGCGTGGCTGCGTGCGTGCGTAAGTGAGTGAGTGAGTGAGTGAGCGCCAGCGTGCGTGAGTGAGTGCGTGTTTGCTTGCTTAAATATCCTATAAGTCATCCGCCTCTGCCTTCTTCATCACGCTATGATATATCTATAGCGCGTGGGTCACGTTGCTCTTTGTACTCATTCTCTGTTTGAGTGACGCTCTTCTCTGTTAATGCCAAGAAGAAACTCTTTTGGCGGAGTAGCGGAGCCGTGTTCCGCATGAATTTAGTGTGACAAGCAGTGTGAACTTGGATTTTTGTTTCCGATATACAGCACCGTATGTAACGTTACAAGCGTCTCGACCCTGGAGTAACTGCATTTACGGAGGCAGATCATGTACCAGGACGCGCCGTATCTGTTGAGGAGAGACATGACATTGCTATAAATGCTCTCGTAAGCTGGGGTACTCATGCGTGCGTAGGTGAACGGACAGACAGACAGACAGACAGACAGACTGACACCGATCCTCTTTCACATTTGTACCCTCTAAGGTCCCGTACACATTGTACTTGCCAGAAAGACGAGACGCGGTAGCAGAGACGTAGGTAGAAGATGAACTGATAAGCAGAGCGTGAGGATCGGTCAATCTTCTGTGCAAGCTATTTGCCCACCTTAATTTGCTTCCGTTGAAAACAATTGGGCACCGCGACCTTTGGTCAAGATTCTCAGAAGGCAGAATGGAACAAATTGCCCGCTATCAGCTTGTAATGATCCTCCGAAGCCCTTGAAGCAGAGTCATGTCAATCCACTTCTGGCGGCGTACTTGAAGAAGAAGAAAAAGAGTAGTCGTGGCTCACGTTACATTTGCAACCTTCACGTGTTCCGCACTCACAATTGGCAAGAAGACAAATAAATTATGGTACTTTCTTTTCAGACTAGACTGTTTGGGCATTTGCATGCGGCGATGTCGTCACGAAGAAGTCTTTATTCATCCCCGTTGGGACTCGCTCCCAAGAAGAGTGTTTGGGCCCGCTCGAAGCCCCCACCTCATTCGCGTGATCAGCATAAAACCGGCAAGGTCGGCCCGCCAAATTACCGGGGAACAAAAGCCAGCAGCTGTAATAATGGGTCGTAACGTCAGTGCAAAATGCACGTGTCCCATCCCATCTTGACATTTGGTCTCATGTGGTAGAAAATGCGTTTTCTCGCATAAACCGCCTGCCCGCTTGCTAGCCTGCCTGAGTGCCGGCGTGGCGGCCTCGCAGGCCTCGCAGGCCTTGGAGATGTTGCATTCTAGAGAAAATGAAAGAAAATAGTAATAAATTTCAATGCTCGCTGCGTGAGTGAAGAGATAAGAGATTAGCAATTAGCATTCCAAATAAATGATCCGTCATTTCTGCAGTGCAACTTGTTTCATAATTGCACATTCACGTCACTACACGATGGGTCGAGTCCATCACGATATGACTGAGCCATCATGTCCAGCACTTCTTGTACAGTCTTGTATATCCAGCCCCGTCCCAATGACTGAGTTGCTGCAGCCTACTGGCGTGCGTGCGTGCGTGCGTGCGTGAGTGCGTGCGTACGTGCGTGCGGACGCGCGGACGCTGTGCGCTTTTACTACAATACGGCCCAGTTGCTGTATTCATGAATCACAAAGAAAAATGTTTCTGGCCTCAGGTATGCTAATGAGCCGTCCCGTTCAGGTATTTGCTGTTTTACAACCTATTAGGTGAGAGATGGATGTTGCGGCATAGGCGATTGGACCTCAGGCTCCGAGGAATTGGAGGAATCCACAGAGAAATATATTTCCGGAGCAACGTTGGGCCTTCTGGGAGAACAAATTGCCGGAGACGTCAGGACGCAGAAGGACTGGCCGAACGAGTCTGACAATAGCGTTGAAGTCTCCAGTCTTGACGGTCATGATCAGAAAGTGGCTGTACTATCCGAAGAGGAAGACGCAGAGGAGGTGGTAGCGTTAGGTGACACGATCTCCTTGCCATGAAACTGCTGTGTCTCTCATTAAGCGTTTGGTGCGTGCGATTAAAGTTTCGCAACTCTTCTTCCTCCGCGTCTCATCTGTCAGATAATGTTACATCCTGTCAAGACAACGCCAAGAGACCAAAGTTCCCACCGCTAACGACTCAAGGATTGGAGTTTTTCCCAAATCACTGTCGGTAGGCGATTGCCGTTGATTTACTATCACTTGCCGGCGAAAACTGATTTATTGCACGAGACGGTTAAAAGGTTGACGACGTCTCCTCCGTCGATGCCTTCTCCAGGCAGCAGCAGGCGAAAAGTCAAGGTCGCGCCAAAGCTGAAGTGAAGGATCTTCTTCAATTTTCGAAGAAGAGCAAAGCGAGCAGCCCAGAAGAAGGCGAGGCTAGCAGCAACACTGCCATTTACGGGACGTACGTACACTGTTGCTCGGAAGCAAAGTTCATCTCAACACCGTCAGTCGACTGCAGATTGCCCCCTTTTTGTCCTTGTTCTCACCTGCTTTCGTGTTGCAATGAACAGTTGTAGTTCAGTTGAGTCGGATGTCAAGGCTTTGGCAGGAACCGAGACAGTTTTCATTGTCATTTCCTCGACCCATCATTTTGCGGGCAGACCGAGAAGTCTGAAAACCCCAAATGAAGCTGGCTTCGCGATGTCCCAAGGACGCCATTTTTGACTCTTACTGTTCTTGCTGCTCTGCGGTCCAGAGGAACACTTGTACACCAGAGCCTTGTGCGCGTGCAACTTACTCACTTCTGCATCGGCGTTCAAGTGCACGTACCTACTTAGTACTAGTACGTACGGTACGAACAAGACCAACTGTCTTCCTTCCTGATTCGTCAATCGTCTATGACGTCTCTTCTTCTCTTTTTTTCCTTCCCCTAAATGTTTTTGCTCCAAGCAAGGACGAAAACTGAGCGGCAGAGTGACGAAATTTAATATCCCGCGAGAAACACTATAATCTTGTGCTGGCGCTCCTCACTACCTCAGGGATTACAGTACAGACGACTGCATTACAGTCCTCAGCGTTTGTCACGTCCTACTGGACAGTAGCGCGTCAGGCTGACGTCAGCTAAGTTGTACAGAGACTGTATTTCATTCTTTCTTACACTCACATTTCCAATGACAGTAGTAGTGCCACACGACAACAGACAAAGCGGCCTGAAAATAGATGTCATCGCCTTGATTTGACTCACACTTATGGTCCATGCACACGTCATATGTACTAACTGTAGCCAATACTGCATTACAGCATGATACTCGTCTCATACGAACTCCTCTGTTGCGCAGCCAATGAGCAGCTAACAATTGCGCAGATAGAGAGAGAAAACGTTATGGCCAAAAAACTTGCAATTCTACGGTATAGGCAGTAGAAAATGCTCGACAGTTAGTGAAGGAAGATTCAAAATGGCACAGCAACTCTACACCACTCATTTCTCACTAGAGTGCCTATGCACTACGCTTTATGTATTCAGGAATTTAGACCTAGTAAAAATCTCGATCATATCACCATTTCTGCTATTTTCACCCTATTTGTGCGTGTCAACCTTTTAGAGTCTGCTTGAGCCTTTTGATTTCTTGCATTTTCTTCATCTTCGACGAAATTGGCACCATCACATTTCATCTGGAGACAGAACTGGCTGCCAGCCAGCCAGCCATGAGCAGCAATGGCAGCAACAGTTCAATCACAATGAGGACATTTTCTGAGTGAATTTGGGGGTGGCATGGTGATCTCGACGTCGTCACACCAGTGATTGCGTCTTGCTCTGATGACGCTCAGCTTCCCTCTCGTCCTCCTCATTGTTGTCGATCTCTTTCTTTCTTCTCCTCCCCTTTCTCGACCTCTCCGTGATCGGCTCCTCCGTGGTCGCCACCGCCCTCGTGTTCAGCACCTGACCGCTAGTGAACAGCGGGTGTTGCGTGCTCCTCTTCTCGTCATCAACGGCTGCGCCGAGATCGAGCGTAGGTGGCGCAGGCGTTGAGCCGTCGTCCTTCTTCTCCTTCTCCCTAATCTTCTTAAGGAGGCTCTTGACGGCGTCTGACTTGACCTTGGTGCTGTGACGGAACCGATTACGCCATTTGCCGCCATTGCCGCCTATGTTAATTAAGTCAGACTTCACCCTCGGCTTCTGGCCGTCCGGACGCACCTTAGGCTCGTCGTCGTCTGGGTTGATGACTTCGTTGGCCACGAAATTCTTCTCTCCTTCATCGTCCAGATCAATGGAGCGGCCGGCGCCGGCGCGGCTGCGGGTGAGACCACCTATGCCAGGCAGTCCTGTTTTCAAGGGTTGCTTTTTTCTTTTGCTCTTGTCTTGACCAGAGTTCGCCAACTGTATACGGATGTCGGCTTTGACTCGAGGCCGCCGCCCGTCAGGCCTCACTTCAGGCTGCACCTCCTCAAATGCAGACTCCACCTTCTCCTCGGCGGCTTTTTCCGTCGTGGCTGCTGCGGCCTCGGTGGCTTTTGTAGTTGTCTCCGCCGCTGGGGTGTTTCTCTCTGTGGCGCGAGGAGAGAGAAGCCCTAGGGTGATTTGAATAGGAGCTGCAGAGGCGCTTGCGACCGTCGAGGCAGAGACTTTAAACAAGGGCGACACCGTTGTCGTCACGAAGTTGACCACTCTGCTTTCGTCGTCGAAGCTCTTGCTTTGACGGCCCAACTTCTTCCTGTTGGCCTTAGTGCTGCTTCTCCAGCGATTGCGTTGCGCAAGCTGAATGTTGGACTTCACGCGTGGCTTTCTCCTCGGTTGCTCAGTAGTTGCAGGCTCAGAGCCTTCTTCTTCACCAAACAAGCTGTTGACATTGTCATCCTCTTGTGCAAAGCCAGTAGTGCTCTGTTCCTCTACGTTGTCGCCGCCAAAAGCTGCATCATTGATGTCGAACACGTGCTTGTTACGAGCGACGTTAACACCTCGATTCCTTTTCGCCACCTCAATGTCTGACTTGACGCGCGGCTTTCTCCGGTCTCTACTGCTGATGACTGCAGCTAGAAAAGACTTCTCATCACTTGGGACATTAGCAATGGTGGTAGCTTCTTGAACAACGTTGTCCTCAGGATCGTCATTGTTTCGGCCTCGCCTCTGTTCCTTCTTCTCCAAGCTAAAAAGGGAGTCGTCATTACTCTTGACGGTCGTGCCAACCTTTTTCCTCCTCCACCTGTCCCGTTGCGCCTGTTGGATGTTAGATTTCACCCTGGGCTGCCTTCCGTCGACGCTACCTGTAGCAAAGTTTTGCCCCAAATTGTTCTTGGCTTTGCCGTCCCTGCTCTTAAACTGACCGAATCGATTTCTCCTACCACCTCGACCTCTTCCTCTTTGATCTTTTAGGAATGAGATGCTTTCTACAGGTGGCGAGCCTGGGGGCAATGTGACAATGGGCGGCAACTTGGGCTCGCCGGTGTTCAGCCTGGCTGCCGAGGCAGTTCCTAGGGTCACAGGTTGCTGCTGAGGTGGGAGAGGCCGGGCAGGCTCAAACTGTGGGACGTCAGTGGTTGTAGTGACAAACACCACTTGTCGTTCTTCGGTGGTGGTGGGAATGGTTGCTGGCGTGGGGCGCTGGTTGAAGGGAAATCGGGTACTCAGACGTTGACCCACTCTTGGACCTGACGGTCGGGTAGGCTTCTTCGACCCGTTGGGCTTAGGGAAGCAAGGTAGGGGGGCAATTCCCTTGGCATGAGCGATGAGCTCCTCCTTGGTTGGGAGCCGGTTGAGGCACTGAGTGGGTGTGTGAGTGGCAATGGAACCATGAGCGGGGAGGCCAGAGGTGCTGAAGGCATTGCCTCTCGGTGTGCTGCTGGGAAACGTTGAAGACTGTCTTTGAGGGCTGACTTGGGGCCTCTCAGAAAGAGGGTGCTGAGGCCTCGAGGGAGGACGAGTGGACTGTGGGCTGAAGGAAGGAAGAGGAGACTGTGGCCTTGAGGAGGGTCTGGGGGACTGTGGCCTTGAGGAGGGCCGGGAGGACTGTGGTCTCACGGAAAAGGGAGGTCTGGACGTGGTAATGTGAGGGAGGTCACGGGTAGGAAAATGGGTGAGGTCAGGATTGAGAGTGGCAGCACCAGGTCTTCTGGTTGTAAAGGAAGGCCGTGCCGTGGTAATAAGAGGACGTGGTGTAGTGTTGATGGGCCTTCGTTTGGGTGCCAGAGTCGTTGCCTCCTCCTCGTCATCGTACTCGTCGTAGTAGTACTCGTAGTAATACTCGTATTCGTCCTCGCTATCGTCACTTGGTGCGGCGGTCGTGGAAGAGACAGCATTGAAGAATCGCTCTGTGGTAGTGGGAGTAACACTGACGAATCGCTGCGTAGTTGCAGTAGTAGTTGTCGGCTTCGGGCTGGATAAGGGCAACTCCTGTCCTTTTTTAGGCACACTCGTCTGGATGTCATTGTTCTGTCCAGCTTTTCCCACAGCCTTTCCTCGTCTCTTGGGCTTTAGCTGGGCAAGGAGGTCGTTTAGCTCTTGTCTCGTTCTTTGTTGCTTGTCCAAGAGTTGCCTAGACTTGTTTCTCCCTGAAATTCTGTTTGACTTGAAGGGATGATGAAAGTTCCTCTGGCGCGCTTTGATGTTGGACTTAACTCGAGGTCTTCTACCATCAGCAACTTTTGTTGGCGGGCACTTGAAGGGATTAGAGCAGTCGTCAATGTCATTTTCAGTGCTGCTAAATCCAGAGGAGATCTTGACTCTGTTCTTGTCTCTGTTGCCTCTTCTGCCGGCCAAAATGTCCGACTTGACACGCGGTCTCTTGCGACTGACGACAGGGGAAGTGACAAACGGAGACAGCGTCACAGGGGGGGCGGACGTAGTGACTGGATTTGCTCTCGGTTGCTCTTCAATCTCGTCGATTTCGTCCACGAATGTGGGAATTTCTTCTTCCGCCGCTGGGAGGAATGGCGCTCTCGTGGGAGTCACGGGTCTTCTGTTGAAGAAGTTGTTCTTCTTCCTGTTCTTGACCAAGATGTCCGACTTCACTCTGGGCTTGCTGTTGGGGGGCCTCCTCGGGAATGATTGGAAGTTGTTGACTCTTTGTGGCACTCTGGAGATTGGAGGCTGCGTGATTGGCGGGGGCGTTGGCTCAAATGTGCTTGCAAAGAAGTCTTGAGTAGAGGAGAAAGGCGGCAGAAGAGTTACGGGCTCTTCAAGACCCTCAGTAGACGGGAAGAACTGGTCGGGGGGGCCCTCGGTTTGGAAGATGAAGGGAGCCAAGGTAGAAGTTTGAGGCGAATCTGTCGGGATGAGGTGAAAAGGACTTTGAGTGACAGGTCTCCGTCCTCCATGGAAAGGACTTTGAGTGACTGGTCTTTGTCCTCTTTGGAAAGGACTTTGAGTGACAGGTCTCTGTCCTCTTTGGAAAGGACTTTGAGTGACTGGTCTCTGTCCTCTTTGGAAAGGACTTTCAGTGACTGGTCTTTGTCCTCCTTGGAAAGGACTTTCAGTGACTGGTCTTTGTCCTCCTTGG